>Ga0256826_1000428_pt1 | contig 25581 bp, 31 predicted proteins | sample CV79metaG_FD_185975 | JGI IMG/M metagenome (GOLD analysis project Ga0256826, IMG submission 185975) | Hydrothermal vent microbial communities from East Pacific Rise, Pacific Ocean - CV79 | ecosystem: Environmental > Aquatic > Marine > Hydrothermal vents | place: Pacific Ocean: East Pacific Rise...
GGAAGAGAAATTATATCCATGTAGACACTGTAAAAGTGAGTTAGATAAAAGATATGGGCGTTGCCCATATTGTGGAACTCTAAATCCAACAGTAAAAGTAAAAGAGATAATTAAAACAACAGTAATTATTGTGATACTGATGTTTTTTTATACTCTATATACTAAATAACTTATTTAATCTTTGTTATAACTTTTAGTAAAAAATCTGCAGAGTTTTTAGCACTTGTTTCTAAAAACTCTTCAAAATTAAATCCAGCATCCATATCAGCAGTATCACTAATAGCTCTTAGTATCAAACATGGTACATTCAGTGCGTCACATACAACAGCAACTGAAGCACCTTCCATCTCTAATGCATCTGCTTTAAAAGTACTAGCAATAAAATCTTTTCGTTTTTCATCACATACAAACTGATCACCAGTAGCAATAATACCTTCTATAATTTTTATATTATTCTCTTTTGCAACTTCTAAAGCTATATCTTTTAATAATTTTGATGTTTCAACATAAACAGAACCACCTGGTACAAATCCAGCAGGATGTCCAAATGCTGTAATATCTAGATCATGTTGAGATAATTTATTTGCTACAATTAGATCTCCAATTTTAAGTTCAGGATTAACTCCACCTGCAACACCACTAAAAAGTAAAGTATCACATCCAAATTTTTCAATCATTGTTGTTGCAGTTAATGTAGAAAATACTTTACCAATTTTACTATATGCTATAACTACATCTAAATCATTTAATTTTGCCTCATAGTAAATATTATTGGCAAATTCATTTTTCTGAATATCTGTAAAATGAGATAAAAGAGGTGTAATCTCCTCTTCCATTGCTCCCATTATTGCTAATTTAGTCATTTAATTTCTCCAAAGTATCTTCAAGTGTTTTCATATCTGATACATTAAGTGTAGATACTGATTTTATAATTTTTCTATTCATACCTTTTAAAACTGCACCATTTCCAAACTCTATCATCATATCTAAATCATTAGCATGAGCTTTTATAGAATGTTTATATTTTACAGGAGAGATAAGTTGTTTACTTAGTAAATCAATTGCTTCATCTTTTGTATTATAAATATCTGCTGTAACATTTGAGATTATATTTGTAGTAAAATCATTAGTGATGAACTTTTCTAAATATGGATTCAATTTGTCTAATGCACTACTTAAAAGTTCACAATGACTTGCAACACTCATATCAAGAACAATAGCTCTTTTTGCTCCGGCTTCCTTATACGTATCAACTAAGGCTTCCAAATCAGATCTAATACCAGCAACTACAATTTGTCCGTCCATATTATAATTTGCTGCCCAGATTTGTTTACCATCTTCTCTTTGTTTTTCAGTCATTGATTCAACTACTTCATCAGTTAATCCAATTAAAGCCATCATTCCAGCCCCTGCTCCCGCACAAGCTTCATTCATAAATAAACCTCTTTTATGTACTAATTCAACAGCATCAAGATAATCGATTGCACCTGATGCTACTAATGCAGAAAACTCACCTAATGAGTGTCCTAAAACAAATTGAGGTTTTATATCACATTTAGATTTAAAAATTTCAAGTGCTATACAACTTACTAATAATATTGCTGGTTGTGTAAATTGAGTTTGTCCTAAGTTATCATTCTCATTAAATAATAATTCCTCAAAGTCGAAACCTAATCTTTGACTTGCTTTTGAGATCATATCTTTTGCAATATCACTATTTTCAAAAAAATCTTTACCCATACCTGTAGATTGACTCCCTTGTCCAGGGAATATAAATGCAACTTTTTTCATATCTTTCCTTTTTATTATAAACTAAAAACTCCCATTTCAAAAGAAACAGGAGCTTTATATTTCACTAAATAGAATCTAATTAGTGACTTGAACAACAACCTTCAGATTTATCACCCGTATGTGTTCCACAACATTCATCATCAGAATGACTATGTTCATGAGCAGGAGTTTCAGAACCACAGCTTCCTCCACCACAACATCCACCACCAGCAGCTGCTAAACCACCAACAACACCAGTTTCTAATTCTTCTGCAGTTGCGTCTCTTACTTCAAGTACACTTACAGTAAACATTAAACTTTTACCTGCCATTGGATGATTATAATCAATTGTAACATCATCTTCACCTACAGATTTAACAATAACTTGTACTGTTTCACCTTGTTCACCTGTACCATATAATGTCATACCTTCTACTAAATCAACACCTGCAAATTGTTCTTTTGGAAGTGTTTGTATAGCTTCATCATTATATTCTCCATATGCATCTTCTGGTTTAACCATAACATTTGCATTTTCACCTGCAGATAATTTAACTAATTCACTCTCTAAACCTGGAATAATCTGACCTTGACCACTAATAAATTCTAGAGGTTTACCACCTACATTTGTATCTAATTTTTCATCTGTTTTTGCATCGTTTAATGTATACTCTATTGATATAACTTTATTTGACATAATTTTCCTTTTATATATTTAATTTATTTTTTTAGAAGCTTCTTTTGCTTCAGGTGTACCTGGATAAATTTCTATTAATGTTGTATAAAAATTTTCCGCATTTTCACTATCTCCAGTTTTATCAAAAGATATTGCACTATGTAATAATAGCTTTGGAAGATAACTTGCCTTATCATATAACATCATACTAGTCTTAAAGTAATAAAGAGCATCTTTATACTTTTTTCTATAATATTTAATCTCTCCAATATAATAATTACACTCTGCAGGTCTATAGCTATTATCTAACAAATACTCTAAAATTGGTAATGCTTTAGTAAAGTAATCTTTTTTAAATAATACTCGAACCTCTTTCATTAATTGTTTTTTAGATTTATTTTTATCAAAACTATTCTTAGAAGTAGTCTTTTTTGAAGTAGTATGAGATTTTACAGGTCTTTTATCTAACATGTTAAGAAGCTTATTGAATTCTGCTCTCGATACATAGTTTTTATTAACTTTATTTAGTAATTTTACTATTTTATCAAAAGAGTTTTTTAAACTACTTATATTTTCACTATTTGAATCTACATTATCTTTTAATTCATCAATATCACTTGAAAACTGTTTTAGTTGTTGTTGATTTTCTTTTTGAGATATTTTTATCAGATTAGATATTGTATCTGTTTTATTAATCTGTTTATTTAAATTTAAATAAACTTTATGTAGCTTTTGACTATCACCCTCAATTAAAGATTCTAAAGCATCTATTCTCTCACTAATATCTTCAATTGCTACATCTACTTTTTTGATTTTCTTTTCATTTTTAGCAACAGATTTTTTAGTCTTTACAATAACTTTTTCTGCTTTTGTCAATCCATAAGGTGATGATGAATCTAAATCACCAGCACCAAACATAGAAGTTTCTGCAGAATTAGCTATACAAAATAATAAAGGAATAGATAAAAGTAACTTAATCAACTAATAAACCTAATTATGGAAGAAGTCTATAATCAACTCTTCTATTCATTTTCCAACAGTCAACATTTTTTTGACTACAGATAGGATTACTTTCTCCAAAACTTACAAGCATAATACTATTTTCATCTATACCGTCAGCAACAAGTGCATCCTTTGTAGCCTTAGCTCTTTTTAATCCTAATGCATAATTGTACTCATCAGTTCCCCATTCATCACAATTACCTTCTAGCTTAATCTTAAGACCATTGTAAGAATTAGTTACATTTGTTATTATAGAGGCATTTGAAGTTGCTACATCTCTCATATTAGATGTCAACTTATACTTATCAAAACCAAAATGAATTGAATCAAGTGTAACAGTTTGACCATTTATCTCACTATCAACTCTATTTCTATCTTTTGATATATTTGCCATTGCGTGATTCATATTATTACTATTTTCACTCATAGCACCATCTACAGATTGTTCATCTGAACCAGAAATACTATCCATTTTATTATCTATACTACTTTTTGTAGGTGTAGTATTAGAAGATGTACCCTCATACTCTACATCTTTAGATGCACAACCTGCTAATAAACTAACTGCACATAAGCTTAATAATACATTTTTATAAGTTTTTTTCATCTTAAATTCCTTTTATAAGTAAATTTTTATTTTATTCTACACTATTGATACTTAAAATTTTATAACTACCAATCTATTGACTGTAACTTTCCTGTTTTTAATGCAAATAAGAAACTTTTATTATAACTAATTCTAATAATCCCAAGATAACTATTATTTCTATCATTTTTTATATATAAAATTGACTGACCATCTGATGAAAACTTTGGAAATTGGTTTCTACCATTTGTAGTTAATCTTCTTACATAATCACTTTGAGTTGATATCAAATATAAATTAAATGAATTTGAATTAAACTCATTATCAGTTTCTCTACTTGCATAAGCTATATAATTATTATATGTTGTACATTGAGAATTATTTCTTCCATGATAAATTAATCTTTCAACACCTTTCTCTCCAATCTTTTTTGCAAAGATATTAGGGTATTTTAATCTATCGGAAACAAAAACAATCTTTTTATCATTATCTACAAAATTACCACCAACATCAATTCCATTATATTTAGTGATTCTTGTTTTTAATCTTGATTTAACATCATAAATATAAATATCTGGCTGTGAATTAGGGGCCATTGTTAAAATAAGTTTATTACCATTTTTACTAACATCAGAACATATAATCATACCATCACTAGAAAGTAATCTTTCAGTTTTTTTAGTATATAAATTTTGTTTTACTAATGTAGGTTGAGAATATTTATAAGTTGTATAGTAGAAATTTTCTTGCTTTTGTGTCGCCCATTTTGGAAAAATATTTAATCCACCTTTTACAACAACTTTTTGATAAGTTAAAGTATAGTCAGATACAACAATTTCACTCTCTTTAGCATTTAGATATCTAGAAAAGATTACAAACTTATCCATCCACTTAATAGATGGTGCATCCAAATAATCATTTATATCAATTGCCATTTTATGTGATAAAAAAGGATATCTTGTTTTATTAGAAGTAGAATATGATTTATTTAATACTAATTGATTTGTATTTACATCATATAATTTAGAATTTACAATTAAACCATTTAGATTATTACTTTTAATTTGTAATAATAAGTATAGATCAATACCATTTTGTTTAAGTATTTTATAATTAGGTGTAACATCATATTTATTATCAATGATAACTTCACTATTGTTAAAATGACCACTTACTAAAAGATCTTTAACAACCAACGTTGAAATATTTTTTGAAACTTTAGAACTTACATTTATATTTGAAGAAACTATTACACTAATTGTTGGTAAAGTAGCTTTCTGTTTTGTTATCTCCATAGTTGCATCTATAGCAAATAAAGAAGTTACAAACACTATATATAATAATATTATTTTTTTTAACATATTTAACCTTTTGAATGAAATAAAATTTCAATTTTTATAGACTTGTTTTTTGGACTTATTGGATACTTTTTTAAAGACTCACTATCAAGAAACTCTTTTAACTGATTATCAAATCCTACATTATTAGAGTATTGTACAAATTGATAACTAAATATTCCATTATTAGATATAGAAACTAAAACTTTTGCATTCAAATCATTATAAAATATAGTTGGTTTCCATCTATTAGATAATATTTGATAGATATTAGAAAAATATGGATCACTCTCATTTTTAGATTCTGTTGCTATGTTTTTATTTTGTTTACCTTGTTTATTTTTTAGTAGTTTGGAAAGTTTTAAACTTTCTGTTTTTCTCTCTTTTTCAAATTTAGATTTAAATCTACTTGAAATACTACTTTTTTTAACAGTAGAAACTTGTTTTTTTCTAACTTTTTTAGCACTTGTTTTTACATTGGCAAAAAGCGACTTTAAATTTGATCTTTTTTTAACACTTGAAGATGTAGATTTTTTTACAACTTTTTTTGCAATTTCTGTACTTTTTTTAACTTCACTAAATAATGTTTTTTTCTCTTCTTCTTTTGGTTTATCCATTATTATATCCAACTGTAAAACAGTAGGTTTACTAATAGCATCTATTTTTTTTACATAAGTAGACTTTGAATAAAAAAATATTAAAAAAATAAATATAAAATATAAAGAAATTGATATTAAGGCAGAAAGAATTAAACTCTTATTATTATCCATCGGTAATCAAAGCAACTTTAAAAAATCCAGCTTCTTTTACTGTTTTTAAAATATATATTACATCTTCATATTTTAAATTTTTATCAGCTCTTATATGTACTGGAGTGTTTCTATCTTTATCTTTTGAAAAAAGGATAAAACTATCAGCGAAATTTAAAAACTTGTATTTAGCTTTATTAATTACTATTAATCTAGAACTAGTAACTAAAATATCAATTTTTTTATTTTGTTCAATTTTTTTTGATTTACTTCCTTTAGGAAGATTAATATTTTCTTCATATTCTAAGACAGGAGCAGTAACCATAAGTATTGCAAGTAAAACAAGCATAACATCTACTAATGGTGTAATATTTAGATCAGGTTTTTGATTAAAATCATACATACAAATTAGTTCCTAGCTAATATTATATCTATCTGCGACTTTATATATGTATTAAATTCGTATATTTTTCTTATTGTAATTTGATGAAAGGTATATGCAAAAATTGCTACAAAAATACCTGCAGCTGTTGCAACTAATGCCTCACTAATTGCAGGTGCAATTACGGAGAAACTAACTTTACTAACGGTAGAAAACTTTGCAAATGATTCTAAAATACCTATAACTGTACCAAATAAACCTATAAATGGGGCAGTCGATGATATAATTGATAACCAAGAAACACCACTACTGGCTTCTCTAATCAAAGATATTTCACAAACATTTAAAAACTCTTTTGAAATTTGTGTTTTACCTATGCAATGTCCAATTTTTGAAAGTGGATTTATCATTGCATCTCTTGCAACTATAGAATTAAGTTCCTCTTTTTCAACTGAAATACTTGAAGATAATTGAATATATTTGTAGATAAAAATCCAAAATGTTAGTATAAAATAGATAGATAATACCACTAATACCCCTAGAGATATTACGGTACTACCTTCTAAATAATTTAATAATGTATCAAACATATATCAATTATGCAAATGAAGTAATTTTAGCTTCTACGGAAGCCATAGAAACATTAGCATCTTTAACAGAATTAACTAATTTTTTTGCTTCTTCTAATTTTGCAGAAATATCTGAACTAGAATGACTTGATGATAATGACACCGCACCATCTACTAAGATATCTACAAAATCTTCTGAAACTCTAACATGTCCCCAGTTGATAGCTATAATATCTTTCGTAGCATCTTTCTTTTCTATCTCTATCACACCTACAGTTAATGCAGAAACTAAAGAAGCATGTTTAGGTAAAACCCCAAATTCTCCCTCTTTTCCTGGTAATGTTACAGTCTTAACATCACCAGAAAAAATTTCTCCATTTGGTGTAACAATTGATAATTTAATTGTATCCATATTTATTAACCCCTGACAAGCGAATTACGCTTTCATACCTTCAGCTTTTGCAATAGCTTCATCTATTCCACCAACCATATAAAATGAATTCTCTGGCATATGATCAAACTCACCACTTAAAATACCTTTAAATCCTTTAATTGTATCAGAAAGTTCAACATATTTTCCAGGACTTCCTGTAAATACTTCAGCAACAAAGAATGGTTGAGATAAGAACTTTTCAATTTTTCTTGCTCTATCAACTACTAATTTATCTGCTTCACTTAATTCATCCATACCAAGAATAGCAATAATATCTTGTAGATCTTTATACTTTTGTAATAAAGACTGAACACCTCTAGCAGTGTTATAATGCTCATCACCAAGTACATCTGCACTTAATATTCTTGAAGTTGAATCAAGAGGATCAACAGCAGGATAAATACCTTTTTCTGCAATCTTTCTGTTAAGAACTGTTGTTGCATCTAAGTGAGCAAAAACAGAAGCAGGAGCTGGATCAGTTAAATCATCCGCTGGTACATAAACAGCTTGAACAGAAGTAATAGAACCTTTTTTAGTTGTTGTAATTCTTTCTTGTAACATACCCATCTCTCTAGCTAAAGTTGGTTGGTAACCAACAGCTGAAGGGATTCTACCAAGAAGTGCTGACATTTCAGAACCTGATTGTGCAAATCTAAAAATATTATCAACAAACATAAGAACATCTAGTCCAGCTTCATCTCTAAAGTATTCTGCCATTGTAAGACCTGTAAGTGCAATTCTATTTCTTGCTCCTGGAGGCTCACTCATTTGACCATAACATAATGCAACTTTATCAAGTACATTAGAATCTTTCATTTCAAAATAAAGGTCATTCCCTTCTCTTGTTCTTTCACCAACACCAGCAAATACAGAATAACCATCATGTTTAAATGCAACATTGTGAATAAGTTCCATAATAATAACTGTTTTACCAACACCAGCACCACCAAATAGTCCAACTTTACCACCCTTAGAATAAGGAGCAAGTAAATCTACTACTTTAATACCTGTTTCAAACATCTCTGTTGAAGTTGATTGCTCTTCAAATGCTGGAGCTTCTCTATGAATTGACCATTTTGGACAACCTTCTCTTACAGGTGCACCATCATCAACTGGCTCACCAATAACATTAAAGATTCTTCCTAGTACATCATCACCAACTGGTACCATTATAGGTGCTCCAGTAGCGATACATTTTGTACCTCTTGTTAATCCCTCAGTCATATCCATAGCAATAGTTCTAACTCTACTATCTCCAATATGTGCTGCTACTTCTAATACTAATCTCTCTTTAGTACCAGGTACTTCAATCGCATCATTGATTGCAGGTAGGTAGCCGTCGAATTCAACATCAACAACTGGACCCATAATCTGAATAATTTTACCTTCCATATATCCTCTTCCTTTCTATTACTTCATTGACTCTACACCAGAAATAATCTCAATTAATTCTGTTGTAATAGCTGCTTGTCTTGCTTTGTTAAACTCAACTGTTAAATCGTCAACTCTCTCTTTTGCATTATTCGTTGCATTATCCATAGCTTGCATTCTAGCACTATGCTCTGCTGCAAGTGAATCAATTAACGAATAATACATGTTAAAATCAACATATTTAGCTGTTAAGTCATTTAAAATTTCTCCATCATCATCTGGCTCAATATCTAACATAGATATTTCATGTTTAACTGAAACACTATCTAAAGATACAGGTAATAAATCTTTTGTTCTCAACTCTTGAGAAAGCATATTTAAGAACCCATTATAAACCAAAATAACTTTATCTGTAGTACCATTGTTAAAATCTTCATAAGCACTACTAATAAAATCAGCCGCTTTTTCATACGTTGGTGCTGATGTAAGTCCAACAATACTATCATGTAAATCTACACCTTGAAAATTAAAATAATCAATACCTTTTCTTCCTGCTGCTCTTAATCTAACTGTTGTACCTTTATTAGAATACTCTTCAATCAAATTTCTAATCTTTTTAATAGTTTGCATATTGAAACCACCACAAAGACCTTTATCAGCTGTTACAAAAACAATATCAACTGTTTTTGGATTTTCATTTGGAACAAAAGCACGATTAATATTTTCATTATCTTGAACTCTACTAACTCTTGTAGCAATTTCAGATAAAATATCATTAATTTTTAAAGCATAACTTTTCGCTTGTTCTGACAATTGTTGTGTTCTTCTTAACTTAGCAGAAGAAACAAGCTTCATAGCTTTTGTTGTCTTCTGTGTATTCTTAACACTTTTTATTTGTCTTGATATATCTTTTAAGTTAGCCATAATTTAGTCCCTATTGTGCTTTAAATATAGTTTTAAACTCATTTATTGCAGTTTCAAGAACTTCTTTAATATCATCATCAACTTTTTTCTTAGCTGCAAGATCAGTTATTAAACTAGAATACTTAGAATCAATAAATTCATGGAACTCTTTTTCAAACTGAACTACATCAGAAGGATCAATATCATCAATAAAACCGTTAACACCTGCATATAATACAGTTACTTGTTTTTCAATAACAAGTGGTTTATTAACACCTTGTTTTAAAAGTTCAACCATTCGTTGACCTCTTTCTAACTGTGCTCTTGTTGAAGCATCTAAATCAGAAGCAAATTGTGCAAAAGCTTCAAGCTCTCTATATTGAGCAAGATCAAGCTTAAGTGTACCAGCAACTTGTTTAGTAGCTTTAATTTGTGCAGCTCCACCAACTCTAGATACAGATAGACCTACATTAATAGCTGGTCTAATACCTGAATTAAAAAGATCTGTTTCTAAGAATATTTGACCATCTGTAATTGAAATTACATTTGTTGGAATATACGCAGCAACATCACCAGCTTGAGTTTCAATAATAGGTAAAGCAGTAAGTGAACCACCACCTAAATCATCATTAACTTTCGCAGCTCTTTCTAATAATCTTGAGTGAAGATAAAAAACATCACCTGGATATGCTTCTCTACCCGGAGGTCTTCGTAATAATAATGACATCTCTCTATATGCAACAGCATGTTTAGATAAATCATCATAAACGATTAAACAATGTTGACCGTTATCTCTAAAGTACTCACCCATTGCAACACCTGCATATGGTGCTAAAAATTGAAGAGCAGAAGATTCAGATGCATTTGCAGTAACAATAGTTGTATACTCCATTGCACCAGCAGCTTCTAAAGCTCCAACAACATTAGCAACAGTAGATGCTTTTTGACCTATTGCAACATAGATACATTTTACATCTTGACCTTTTTGATTGATAATAGCATCAATTGCAACTGTTGTCTTACCAGTTTGTCTATCTCCAATAATAAGCTCTCTTTGACCTCTACCAATTGGTACAAGTGCATCAATAGCTTTAATACCAGTTTGTAATGGTTCATGAACAGATTTTCTAGCCATAATCCCTGGTGCTTTATCTTCTAAAAGTCTTTTTTCTGTTGCTTCTATAACACCTTTACCATCAACTGGTTCACCAAGTGCATTTACAACTCTACCTAAAGTATTTGGTCCAACTGGAATCTCTAAAAGTTTACCAAGTCTTTTACAACTTGTACCTTCTCTTAGTCCTTCACTTGAACCTAATATTACAATACCAACTGCTGATTCTTCTAAGTTTGATGCAATACCTCTTGCACCATTTTCAAACTCAACTATCTCACCAGCCATAACATTATTCAACCCATAAACTTTTGCAATACCATCTGCAAAAGAGATGATTTTACCTGTTTCATTGATATCTACATTTAATTCAAAATTATCAATTCTTTCTTTTATTATAGAACTGATTTCATCAGCTTGAATTTTTGTACTCATTCAATTTCTCCTTTAATTTTATAAATTAAGACTACGTTGTGGTCTCTAAACTGCTTTTAAAATATGATCTATCATTTGTGATTTTAATCTTTCTTTAGAAAAACTAATCTCAACACCTAGTCCATCAATATCTACTTTTATACCATCATAATCACATACATTTTGAGTAAGTGCTAAACTTACATTATATTTAGTTGCGAATTGAGAAGTTAATTTTTCAACTTCTGAATCATCTAATTTTACACTTGTATAAATTATACCAGTATAAGAATTATTTAAAACAGCTAATTCACTTTTTAATATACTAACTATTGAAGGGATAATATCTAATCGTTTTTTTTCACCTAATAATTTAATTAAGTTTTTTATTATCTCACTAGCATTATCAACAAATGATAATATCAATTCAACCTTTTTATCAACAGAAACATCAGTTGATGCAATAATTAATAAAAACTTTTCATCTGTATAAACAGGTAAAATAATATTTAATTCATTAAAAATAGATGTTAAGCTATTAGTGTCAGTATCTGACATCAATGCTTTTACATATCTTTTTGCTACTAAATCAATCATCTAAGCAACCTTTTTAGTGATAATATTTGTTAACTCATTTTGAGATAATTCAATATTTTCATTACTTAATAATTGGTTAAGAACATTCTGAACCACTTCTTTTTTAACTTTTCTTGTCTCTAGTTCTGTTTTTTCATCAAAACTTTTTGAAAGATAAGTAATCTCTTGCTCTAAAGCAACTTCTACTTTTTTCTTTATTGCATCAACATCATTATTAGCAGATTCAACTAACTCTTCAGCAACTTTTTTTGCATTTTCTATCTCAAGTTTTGCATCAGCAACTCTTTTTTCAGAAGCTTTTAGTAAATCTTGAACTTTGTCCAAATCAGCTTGGATAGATTTTGTTCTATCAGCAAAAAAAGTTTTAACTTTATCAGCAAGTAGATAATAAATTATCGCTACAAAGATAAAAAAGTTAACAGTTCTTTCTAATATATCAGTTTCTACATTTGCATCATTTGCAAATAAAGATAACGGCACAACTACAGACAGTGCAAATAAAATTTTCTTCATACTTTCACCACCTTATATTGAGCTAAGCTTAGCTTTTAAGCCTTCTTTAAATTGAGGCATCTGAGAAGCTAATGTTTTTTCTAATGTAATTCTTTCTTCACCTAAAGAAGTAAGAAAAGAAGTATAATTTTCTTCTATCTTAGCTTTAAAGTCAGTAAGTTTAACATTAGAAACATTCATAGCATCTAATTTAGCTTTTTCACGAATTGAAATAGCTTCTTTCTTTGCTTGAGCAATTATATTATTTGCTTCCTCAAGCATCCCATCTACATCAGCACCATTGTTTTTAGCATTTTCTATATCAGATTTAATCTGATTGTCTCTATCATCCATGTGCTTAAATAAAGGCTTGTAAAGACAGCTATTCAGTCTAGCAAGCACTAACAAAAATATAATACCTGAACTAAGTAGCAATATTGGACTTATGTCTAACATTTATTTCTCCATACAATTTTTACAGTTTAGTTACACTAAAACTTGAACAAATTATATCAAAAGAAACCTATAATTTTTATTAAAGAAGATTATAAGATATAGATTATGAATTTTGAAAGTATTTGGTTATATTTTCTATATCTTCTTGTGAATTTATTTTTATTTTAAAGTAATTTTTATCAATTTTTACATCTAAATTATTTGATTTTAATTCTTCAGTTAGATCATTAAGTGAATCGTAATTAAATTGGCTTTTTTGATCATTTATTAGATTTTTATTAGTCGAAGATTTAATATCATTTTTTAATTTTTTTACTAATAACTCAGTTTCTCTAACACTTAATTTTTGACCGATAATAGAATCTGCTACAATTTTTTGATTATCTTCTGTTAATCCAACTAAAAGTTTCGCATGACCTAAAGTGATTTTACCACTTCCAATTAACTTTTGAACTAAACTACTAAGTGTTAATAATCGTAACACATTTGTAATACTACTTCTACTTTTTGAAACTAACTTTGCCAACTCTTCATGAGTAATATTATGATCATTTATTAAACCCGCATATGAGTAAGCTATTTCAATTATATTTAAATCATCTCTTTGAATATTTTCAATTAAAGCTAATTCTCTTAATTTTGAATCTTCCACATCTAGAACAAGAGCTTTTATCGTAGTTTTATTCGCTAGTAAACTAGCTTTCAACCTACGCTCACCTGCTATTAATAAAAATTTATCTGCATCTCGTGTCACAACTATTGGTTGAAGAAGTCCATTTGTTTTTATTGAATCACTTAATTCTTGAAGTTTTTGATCATTAAATATTTTTCTTGGTTGATATGGATTTAATTTTATTTTGTCAATCTCTATTTCTAACAGATCGTTATTGCTCGTATTTCCACTTTCATATGCTGTTTCAATTTCACCCAATAATTCACCAAGTCCTCTACCTAATGCCATAAATAACTCCCTCTACTTTAGTATCGATTTTGCTAAACGCATATATGCTTTAGTTCCACTAGATTTTGCATCATAAAGCATAATTGGCTTTCCAAAACTAGGAGATTCTGCTAACTTTATATTTCTTGGTATTACAACATATGAATCTTTATCTAGTTTAAATAACTTATTTTCAAAATGTTTTGCTAAGTCTGCAAAAACCTGCTTTGACAAATTATTTTGTCCACTATACATTGTTGGTAAAAAACCTTTAATCTCAAGCTGTCTATTAATCGTTTGTCTTATTAATTTAATAGTATTTAATAGCTGAGCCAAACCTTCTAATGCAAAAAACTCACACTGAATTGGGATTAAAACAGAATTTGCAGCACTTAATGTATTTATTGTTAAAGGTCCAAGAGCTGGTGGAGAATCGATAATTATAAAATCATAATCATTTTTAATTGGATCAATTCTTCTTTTTAATACCAATTCTCTATCTTTTGTATTTTTATAAAATTCTTTTTCTATACCAACTAATCCAATATTAGATGGAGCAACATAAAGATTTTCTATTGTTTTTACTTCTAGAATAATATCATTTAGCTCTTTTGTACCTAACATCACATGGTATAAATTGTACTCATATGAATCTCTATGAAATCCTAGACTTGTTGTTGCATTTGATTGTGGATCTGCGTCTATTAGTAAAACTTTTTTACCTTCTAGTGCTAATGCGGCACTTAGATTAACAGCTGTTGTAGTTTTACCTACTCCACCTTTTTGATTTGCAATAGTTATTACTTGAGTCATCTTAAACTAAATACCTTTTTATTATCTATATATATTGAACCATCATCATTTAATATTGAGTGTTCTAACGATTTTTTTTGATTATTGATGGTTGTTTCCATCTGTCTACTCTTTTCAAATTCTAGCGAATATTTACTAAAGATTTGCTTCCATGATACTTTACTTTCTAGTTTATCAAAATATAAATTTAAATATTTTTTTATATCAAATTCCATATCTAAATATCCAAAATTATTATTTACATACTTTAAATTTAAACCTATTCCACAAAAGAAAATATTATTACTTAAATTTGTTATTGTTCCACCAATTTTTTTATTTTCGATATAAAAATCATTAGGCCACTTTAACCAAATTTTAGAGCCTACTGCTTCTAAAACATCTCTTAGAATATAACTAAAATATATTGAACTTGATTGTATTGGTAAATCACTTGGCAACATTAACTTATCTATTGCAAAAGAGAAAAAAAGATTTCCCTTTAATCCTTCCCAACTATTAGATCTACTTCCTATTCCATTTGTCTGATTTTGAGTAACCACTGCAATAGGATTTTTATAACTATTATTTTTAATATAATTTTTTAAATAAGTATGGGTTGAATCAACCTCATTAAGATAAATTATCTCCAATTTCTAATCTCTTTCCTCTGATATAATCTACTATATTCATCTCTTTTTTTGATGATGGTTGAACTTTAAAAATTCTAATTGAACCTTTAGTACAACCTACTAGTATACTTGTTTTAGCAATATCAATAATTTCACCTTCATTATTAATAGTTTCACTTTCTTCTAACATACAATCTTTAATTTTCAAATTTGATTCTAAATAAATATCTGGCCATGATTTATACGCTCGATACTTATTATAAAATAATTCTGAATCATTAAAATCTACTAAACCATCACTTTTTTTAACTTTACCACAATGGGAAACCAAAGTTAGATTTTGTTTTTTTGGTTTTATATATTTAAATTCTTCTAATACTTCGATAGTTAAAGAAGCAGCTACATCAGATAAACTATCAAATAACTCTGATACTACCATATCTTTTTCAATCTCTAAATACTTTAATCCTAATATATCACCACTATCTAATCCAACATCCATAAACATAGCTGTAACACCAGTATATTTATCATTATTTAAAATTGATTGCTGTATAGGACTAGCTCCTCTATATCTTGGCAATAATGACGCATGTAAGTTAATACATGGAGCAATATCTAAAATATCTTTAGGTAGAATTTGACCATATGCAGCTACTATTATAATATCAGGATCTAGCTTTTTTATATTTTCATAAACTACTTTCTCTTTTAGTGTAATTGGTTGATAAATAGGTAAACTTAGTCCATTATCTAATATAAATTGTTTTATATGTGGAGGTGTTAAAATTTGTTTTCTACCAACTGGTTTATCTGGTTGAGTATATAATGCAATAATTTCATAATTATTTTCTAACATTTTTTCAAATATTACAGTTGCATAATCTGGTGTACCCATAAATATAATTCGCATTTAATTTCCCTTGAAAATAGTACCTAATGTGTGTTCTGAATTTAACAAATAATCCCTTGCATATTCTAAATTAAATCCACTTGTTAAAAACATATTTTTATTATTTTTCATTAAAAAATCTGCCGCTTTTAATTTTGTAACTATTCCACCTGTCGCAAATTCACTATTTGCACTATGTGTTGCATCTAATTCACTTGTAGATATTTTTGTTACAAATTTTTGTAATTTTGCATTTGTATTCGTATGTGGATTAAGATCATAATATCCATCAATATCTGTAAGTATTGTCAATAAATCAACATTAAAATGATGAGTAATATATGCCGCTAATTGGTCGTTATCTCCAAATACAAGCTCTTCTACTGCTGTTACATCATTTTCATTTATAATTGGAACAACATTACATTTAAGTAAATTCTCTATCGCTTTTTTTGCATGTAATAATCTATTTTTATCTTCAAAAATAGATGCTTCTAGTAAAACTTGTGAACATATTATATCATACTTTTTAAACTCAGTTGAATATGTATTTATCAGTAAGGGCTGACCAATAGAAGCTAATGCTTGTTTATTTTCAATATCATTTTTATCTAATTGTAAAACAGTATAACCTGCTGCGACAGCACCTGAACTCACGAGAATAACCTCATATTTTTCTTTTAAATCAATAATAAGCTCTACTAATTTATCTAATCTTTTATGTGCAATTTTACCATTTTGTGTTAAAACAGCACTTCCAACTTTTAAAACTAATCGTTGCATTTTTCCATACTTATTAGATCATATAATGCATATTTAATACCATTTATATTATCGTGTGTTGCCGATGATATTGGTAATACAAAATATGGTAACTCTTCATTATACTTTGTATATGTTAAATCTTGTAAAAAATAATCTTTATCTTTATCAAATAAAAAATTATTTTTATCACTTAATTCTAAACCTATATCTTTAATAAATTGTTTTGCCATCTCATTTGATTCTTCAAAACTAACTGCATCTATTTTAGACAATGCTATTGCAAATCTTCTTGAGGCCAATTCTGGTGAGAACTTTTTAACTTCCTCTTTTAATACATTGTATTGCTCTAACATATCTCTATAGTTTGAAATATCAATCATATATAATAATGTTTTAGTTCTCTCAATATGTTTTAAAAATTCAATACCTAAACCTCTACCATCTGAAGCACCTTCTATGATACCAGGGATATCAGCTGCAACAAAAGAGTTATATTCTCCAACCTCAACAACACCTAACTTTGGTGTTAGTGTTGTAAATTCATAATTTGCAACTTGTGGTCTAGCATTAGAAATAGTTGAAATCAATGTTGATTTACCAACATTTGGATATCCAACAAGTCCAACATCTGCTATTAACTTAAGCTCTAATCTAATCTCTTTTTCAATCCCTGCAAGACCTGGTTGAGCATATGTCGGAGTTTGATTTCTAGAGTTTTTAAAGTGATAATTACCCATTCCACCTTTTCCACCTTCTAAAAATAAAACAGGTTCACCCTCTTCTAAAAGGTCCATAATAACCTCTTGAGTATCTTCATCAATTACTTGCGTTCCAGGTGGTACTCTTAATATTATACTCTCTGCAGATCTTCCAGTACATCTTCTACTTGTCCCTGGTTGTCCATTTGAAGCTTTTATATTATGTCTACCCTTAAACCATGATAATGTATCTGTATTATTGTTTACTTGAAAGTAAATATTTCCACCTCTTCCACCATCACCACCATCAGGTCCACCTTTTACAACAAATTTTTCTTTTCTAAATGAAACACATCCTGGACCACCTCGACCAGATTTTATAGTAAAACTAGCACTATCTACAAACATTTTAAAACTCCTGCTTTAAATTAATTAAATAATAATAAATAATAAATAATTAATAAATTACTTATTATTTATCACTTTATATTCCACTTTTTTTATAAAAAAAAAGCACTATAGCAAATTGCTACAGTGCTTTAAAATTCAAATTTATTTACAACTTATGAAGCGTAAACTGAAACTTTTTTTCTTTTTTTATCTTTTTGTTCAAATTTAACAACACCATCAATTAATGAGTATATTGTATGATCTTTCCCTATTCCAACATTAGCACCAACATGTACTTTTGTTCCTCTTTGTCTGATAATGATATTTCCAGCAACAACTGTTTCACCACCATACTTTTTAACTCCTAGTCTTCTACCAGCTGAGTCTCTATTATTATTAGTACTACCTTGACCTTTCTTGTGAGCCATATTATATTCCTTATGCTGCTATTTTAGTAATTCTAACTTTAGTGAAGCTTCTTCTGAAACCTCTTTTTAGCTTACTATCTTTTCTTCTTAGTTTCTTGTAGATAATAACTTTCTTATCTCTACCTTCAACAATAACCTCTGCTGTTACTACTGCTTTTGCTGCTGCATCTGCTGTTAATAATGTTTCACCATTATTTACAGCAATTACTTCTGTAAATTCAATAGTCTCTTTTGGTTCTTTACTTAGCTTGTCAATATTTAAAATATCACCTTCAGATACTTTATATTGTTTTCCACCAGTTTTGATAATTGCGTACATTGCATATCCTCTTAAAATTTATGATGCGAATTATAGCTAACTATACTTTAAATAGACTTTAAGTACTAGCTAAACTAATCACTAATTAGTGATAATCAGCCACAGAAGCAATAACATCCATCTCTATCATTGCATTTTTTGGTAAAGTTTTAACAGCAACTGTACTTCTAACAGGCTTATGATCTCCAAAAACTTCTGCCATTATTACATTTACAACTCCAAAATCATTCATATCTGTTAAAAATATATTAATTTTGATCACATTATCCATTGCACTTAAGTTATCTTCTAATATTGCTTTAATATTTGTAAATATCTGTCGTGTTTGCTTTTTAATATCATTTTCAATCATCTCACCTTTTACAGTTAATGCTATTTGACCAGATGTATATAACATCCCATTAACTTTTACAGCCTGAGAATAAGGCCCTATTGCTTGAGGTGCATTATTTGTATTTAAAAACTCCATAAATCTCCTATTCAAAATTTTTTGTAATTATACTATATAAAATCTAAATATCAACCAATTTACCACTTTTTAGTAACATTATTTTTTCTTTTAATTCTCTTATTTTTTTTGATTTAGTTCTAAAATCAATATCTGTATTATAATTTAGTTGTTGCAACTGTTTAATATAATATGGCAATGATAATAATACAAGCTGCTTTTCAAACTCCTCTTTTGAGTATGTAATTAAATGTTCTTGTAAAGTAATTGGAACCAATGACTGGTCTAATGGATTATTTAAAAGTGTATTAAATTCATCAATATGTACTTGTATCATATTTGGAGTTATATTTTGTTTTAAAATATCTATATACACTTTATTTTCTAATACACTTCTTATAATACTTAATTCCGCTATATCTATTGATGATAGATTTGCATTACTTATTTGCTGATTATTAAAATGTTGTACTTGAATTAGTTGAGAATTTACATTTAATTTTCTTGCAACTAAACTTTGATACTCCTCTTGAAGTATTGGACTTAATGTTTTTAGATAATCATTTGTTTCTTGTAATGCTAACTGCTTATCTTGAGGATTTTCTATATTAAATTTATTTATGATAAAATCAATAACATATGGAATAAATGGAGTGGGAGATAAAAACATTTTATTTAATTCATCCATCTTATTAAGAGCTACCATATCAGCTGGATCCATACCATCTTGAAATATTACAACTCCACCATTAAAATCACTATGACTTAACAATAAACTAGCTTTATATGCTGCATTTAATCCAGCTTTATCACCATCATATGCAACAATAACTTTAGGTTCGCCACGTTTTAGTAAAGGTAAATGTTCAGCCGTTAGTGCTGTTCCTAGAGTTGCTACTGTATTAGAAAAACCAGCTTGATGCAACATTATTACATCTAGATACCCCTCTGTAATAATTATTGTTTTTTGTTTATATATCAAATCTTTTGCTAAATGATAACCATACAATAATCTTGATTTATTAAATAATTTTGTTTGTGGTGAATTAATGTATTTAGCATTATGTCCAGTAATTGTTCTCCCACCAAAACCAACAATATTTCCAGTTATTGTATAAATTGGGAAAGTTATTCTATCTATAAATCTTGAATATAATCCATTTTGACCACTATCTATTATCCCTAATTCTTTGGCATCAGCAAGATTTAAAAAATTGCTCTTCAAATAATTGATAGTATCACTTGAACTACTAGCATACCCTATTTCAAATTTTTCAATTGAAAATTCTGATATCCCTCTACTTTTTAAGTACTCTAATGATTTTTCGTTATGTATTAATTGTTTTTGGTAATACTCATTTACTCTTGAGATAATTGACGAATCTATTTTTTTAAAACTTGTATCATGTTCAAGTGATACATTTACCATAGATGCTAGTTTTTCTAAACTTTCGGGATATGATAATTTTTCATATTCCATTACAAATTTTATACTATCACCACCTACTCCACAACCAAAGCAATGATATATTTGCTTAGCAGGACTTACTACAAAGGATGGTGTATCTTCACCATGAAAAGGGCAACAAGCCTTAAAATTAGCACCTGTTTTTTTAAGCTCTATAAATTGTGATATTATATCTACAACATCTAGATGAGACTTTAAGTTTTCTATGGATTCTTTTGTTATCATTGAGTAAACTCTTTACAATTTTCATCATTTTTATCACAATCAAAAGTATTATTTAAATTATTGTACATAAACTTCAAATTTTTTTTATCCTCTATCCAAACAATATATGTATTATCTGACAACTTATTCCAGGTTCCACTTTTTTGTGTCATACTAGATAATATAGGATATTTTAATACCTTTCTAAATAATAAATTATTATCATTATCTAAAGTATCAAGCGTTTCGTTATTTGCTTTAAGTATTAAGTTATTTTTGTATCTATTTATACCATCCCTAATCAATAAAATATCACTTTTAATTTTAACAAAATTAGTTTTATCTATAGATTTACCTAGTTTAGGAATAGCTACCATAGTAATTATTGATATAATTGCTATAGCAAATATAATTTCAAGCAAAGAGAATGCTTTACTTTTTATTGATCTCATTATCCAAATATTCTATTAATATCATTATATAAACCAAGCCCCATCAATCCAAATAACAATACCCATCCAATTACGGTTAGATAAATAAGTACACTATCTTTAGGTTTCTTTCGTGTAATCATTTCATAGAGATTAAACATAATATGACCGCCATCAAGAGCAGGTATTGGAAGTAAATTTAAAACACCTAAGTTAACGGATACAAGTGCCATTATTGTTAAAAGAGCAACAAAACTTGATTGACTAGCTTCTGATATAACTGAACCTATACTTATTACACCACCAATTTCACTACTTGGAACGATCCCTTGAATAAGTTTTTGAATTCCTAAAAATATCATTTTACTAGATTCAATTGTCTTATCATACCCAAATTTGATAGATTCTAATGGAGTATAATATATAGTTACAATTTTAGGGGCAGGTGCAATTCCTACCATCTTTTTCCGTATCTTTTCTTTAAACATATTTTGAGAATCAGTTAATTTTGGTCTAATGATTATAGATTTTATTTTCCCATCTCTTTGAATATAAAACTTCAATAATCCTTCTGAAGATTTAATAATAATACTTAAGTCATCCCATGTTTTAATATCTATATTATTTATTTTTATAATTTTATCATCTGCTTTTAATCCAGCTTTTTGAGCAGGTGAATTTTCTACAACTTTACCAATAAATGGAGCTAGATGATTATTTCCTAAAAGTCCTATTGTTATATAGATGAAAAATGCTAATATAAAATTTGCTGCAGGTCCAGCTAAGAGTATTAAAATTCTTTGAAACGGTGTTTTTGTATTGTAACTATCTGAGTCATTATTTGCTAATGCAGGATTTAGATCCTCTTGCCCCTTCATTTTTACATAACCACCAAGTGGTATAAGAGAAAAAGTCCATTGAGTACCTTTCCATTGTTTAGATACTAATTTTTTACCAAAACCTATAGAAAATACATAAACCTTTACTCCAAGCAATCTAGCTACTGTAAAATGCCCAAGTTCATGTATAAAAACTAAAATTGATAAAACAATTAGAAAAGTTAAAAATCCCATAGAAATATCTCCTAATCTATTTTAAATAATCTCTAATATATTCATATCCAGAGTATAAAGTTAATCCAACAGCAATCCATAAAATTGTTGTAGCAAATGGCCAATTCATTATTAAAAAACCTATAGCTATCATTTGTACTACTGTTTTTACTTTACCTGCCATTGTTGAAGCTACTGCTTTACCTTCTGAAACAGCTACAACTCTAAGACCTGTAATAAAAAATTCTCTTGAAAGTATAATAAAAACTGCAAATGCCCCAGCTCTTCCCATAACCAAAAGACCAATAAATCCAGCTAATACTAGCATCTTGTCAGCAAGAGGATCTAAAATACTTCCCAATTTTGTCATTTGATCCCATTTTCTTGCGATAAATCCATCAAAAAAATCAGTTACTGAAGCTATTACAAAAATTAATCCAGCAAAATAATCAAACCAGCTAGGATCCCATCCATTAAAAATTGGATTTGATTGATCCACCATAAACCATAACATTAATGGTGCAAGTAAGATTCTAAAACCTGCTAATATATTTGGAAGATTTAAATTTTCATCTTTTTTTTTATTATTCATTATTTTTTAAAAGTTGTTCCACCATCAACCATCAATGTACTTCCAGTAATCCAAGAAGACTCTTCGCTACATAAAAAGTAACATGCTCCAGCTAAATCTTCTGGTTGTCCCATTCTTCCTAAAGGTGAAAGCTCTGCAGTTTTTGCAGCTACCTCTTCATAATTTGTAAACGCTTTAAGTGCATCCGTATCAATAGGTCCACCTGAAACAGCATTTACTCTAATACCATCAGCTCCCAATTCAGTCGCAGCATATCTTACCATAGCTTCTACAGCTGCTTTATTTGTACCATGTCCTGCATAATTTTCTATATAAACTAAATTACCTGTTGAACTTAAGCTTACTATTGCTCCACCACCTACAAGTTTCATTCTTTTTGCAGCTTGTTGTGAAGCACAAACAAAAGCATCCACAGTAGCTGTATAGATATTATTTAATCCTCTTGGTTTAAGTTTCATAAATTTATTATATCCACCTACTACTGCTCTTCCATAAATCATAGCATTAGAGATAAAATAATCAACTCTGTCAAAATCTTTATCAATCTCTAAAAATAGATCTTTTGCAGTTTCTGGTTCTAAAATATTATAAGAATAATATCTAGCTTTTACACCAAATTTTGACTCTAAATCTAAAGCTATCTCTTTTGCAGCTTCCTCATTTGAATTGTATGTAAATGCAATATTGATACCCTCTTTAGCAAATCTATAAGCACAAGCTTTTCCTATACCTTTTGTTGCCCCTGTAATAACAAGTGTTTTAGCTGACATTAATAACCCTTTTATAAATATTATTTATTGTAATTTTTTGGTATATTATCGTAAGTTGCTTTGAATAAAGATAAATAAGTAAATCTTTATTTAAAAGATTTACTATATTTTAATGAGTTTTAGAATTTATATTTTAAAGCAACTGTTGTTGCTGTTTGTGAATGTGTAGTTGTAATACTACCTACTCCTACATTTGTAGCATCAACAGTATCACTTACTTTTGGAGCATAAGAAAATGCACCTGAAATAGATATACTTTTAGATACATCATAACCACCACCTAGAGTATAATGATCCTCTACAGTTGCTGGAAACATTGCATAATTTGCAAGATTTAAAGTATCTCCAACTATTGGATCTACATTATTTGGAATTGGATTTGAAGCATGATTATACCCTACTCCATACCAAAAATCTTCACCTGTATATTTTGCTCCAAGTGCAAATACTGTTTGATTATCCCATCCAAATTCTTTATAACCTTGTGCATCTCCCCATTTAATTGATTTTATATCAATTGTATATGTCATTTTATTCATATTATATGCCATACCAACACCAATTTCTGCAGGTTGTTCTAAATGATCTGTAAACCCTACTAATCCAAATGCTTTTGTTGCATCTGTAATTTGATCCTTGTACTCCATATCTATTGCACTTTTATAAACTAAACCAACAGTAAACTCTTTTGTAAAATCATAAAATCCACCTAATTGATAACCATAACCAAAATCTTGTGAAGCACCACTTCCTACATGTGTAGTAGGGCTATTATCAAAATCAATTGTTAACTGCCCATATTGCATAATTGCAGTAACACCTACTCCCCAATTATCTTTTGAATATGCAATTGATGGAGCAAATTGCATCAACATTAATGAACTTCGCATATTATATAAACCTGGACTACCTGTAGTACCCCAATCATCTGCTCTCCAATCTGTTCCCATTCCTGCTGTTCCATACATCCCAAGACCAAATACTAAATTTTTATCTACTCTTGTACTTAATGCCACTACTGGTATCACACTCATATCTTGATCACTTTTTCTTTCTACTCCAGTTGTTGTTGATACTTTAACATCACTACTAAAAAAAGTTCCACCTATGCTAAATTCTTTATCAACACTAGTTTTACCTAATAACGCAGGATTAGTAAGCGCATTCTCTGCTCCATTATAACTTGCAATTCCAGTTCCTCCTAATGCTCTACTTTCAACACCTAAACCAATTAGATGATCTCCATTTGTTGCAAATAAACTTGTAACTGTAACCAAACTCAATAAACTTAACTTTCTCATAATATCTCCTTATATAACTTTTTCTTATGTTATGAAAGTATCATATATTAGTTTTATTTATAATATACTAAGTATAAAAAACTAATTTTAATTTTAATAAAAAATTAAGATATCAAAAAATATCTTCTAAATATTTATGTTATAGTATTAATATATAATTAATAAAAATAGGGATATAATAATTATACAAAGTAAGGAGTAACAAATGGAAATTAATTCTTCATATACAAATTTACCAGGAATTAGTGATGTACAAACTTCATCATTAGGAAGACTAGCATCTTCTTCTGCTATAAATAGTGCCTCTGATGATCCATCAGGCTTACTTATTGCAGATAGTCTAGGTTTACAAAAAACTTCATTAACGCAAACTATTGAGAATATGAATAGTGGTATTGCTATGAGTAGTATTGCTCAAAGTGGTATATCATCTCAACAAGATATTCTTGAAAATATTAGAACTGAAACTTTAAAAGCGATGAATGGAACTACTAGTCAAGAGGGAATTAATCAAATTCAAGAGCAGATATCAAAATATATTTACCAATATGAGCAGATTGCAAATGGAACTACTTATAATGGAGAAACTTTACTAACAACATCTGGTG
>Ga0256826_1000429_pt1 | contig 25562 bp, 27 predicted proteins | sample CV79metaG_FD_185975 | JGI IMG/M metagenome (GOLD analysis project Ga0256826, IMG submission 185975) | Hydrothermal vent microbial communities from East Pacific Rise, Pacific Ocean - CV79 | ecosystem: Environmental > Aquatic > Marine > Hydrothermal vents | place: Pacific Ocean: East Pacific Rise...
GCTCATATTTTAGGTGTAAATGGTAAAGATAAACAAGATACAAAAATTTACTGGGATGCTTCTTTCTTTGGTCAGTATAACCAAGAGCATAAAACAGTTGGTAGTGTTGATGAAGATTTAGTATTTATGGGTCTTCATACTGTATATAATGAGCCAGAGTATTTAATATCCGCTCAGTATGTTCTTTCTCAAGATACACGAAGTGGTAGTGCTGTATCTGGTCAAGCTGGTTCTGGTTACTCTGTAAATGGTGAGTACCGTTTAGGAGAACACAAAGAGTATAGAATTTTAGCTCGTTATGACTCTTGGACAGAAACAGAAGTAAACTCTGCTGATGAAAAAACAAGTACAGGTCTTATTGCAGGTTTTGCATGGGATCAAAATCATAATATACAGTGGGTAGCCAATGTAATAGTTACAGATAACAAAGATGACACTAAAGATAGTAATGCTTATATGTTAACTGCACAGGTTGAATTTTAGACTATTCTTTCTTGATTTTTTCTACAAGGCGATTTTTACATCGCCTTGTTTGGGACTATTTTCATAATCTTTCTTTTTATAATCCTAATTCAAATAATGAGGGGTAATTGTTAGGTCTAATTTCTTCCTTCCATAATAATTTACGATCATTGATATTTATAGCTAAATCATTAATACTAGCAAATCTGACTTTCATCAAACCATTTTCGTCAAACTCCCAATTTTCATTGCCATAACTTCTATACCATTGTCCATTTTTATCATGCCATTCATAAGCAAATCGTACTGCTATTTTATTCTCAGTATATGCCCATAGTTCTTTACATAGTTTATAATCCAATTCTTTTATGTATTTGTTTTCTAAGAATGAAACTATCTCCTTTCTCCCACTTATAAATAAATCACGATTTCGCCATTGACTATTAGAACTATAGGCCATTGATATTTTTTGAGGATTTTTTAAATTCCATCCATTTTCTGCCATTCTAACTTTTTGTTTTGCACTTTCTTCATTAAATGGTGGCAATGGTACTCTTTTTTCTTCTTGCATTTTTTTTCCTTTCTTTATTCAACCAAACGATTGTTTTAATATTTAAGATAAAAAAAATTATGCTATTAAAGCAATAATTTTTTCACCGACTTTAAGATAATTTGTTGATGTAGCATATAAGGTCATCATCATAATTGCACCTTGAGTTAATGCAACATATTCTTTTGATAATTCTGTTGCTTTTTGAGTATCATAATCATTTTGTAAAATATAAGTTAATGCTTTTTCCCAATTTGTAAAGTAATCTCTTATCTCATCTTTAAATAAAGCATTATCATCTGATATTTCTAATGCTAAATTTCCCAGCAAACAACCACCTTCGCTATATAAAAAATAATCATCTGTTTTTTTTACAAACAGTTTGATTCTTTCTTTATCTGATAAATCATCTTGATAAGCTATTTTAAAAATATTATCTTCAAAATATCTATGAATATATTTTAAAGATTCTAAACCTATCTCTTCTTTACTCTTAAAATGATGATAAATACTACCTTTGATTAATCCACAAGCACTAGCAATATTTGCCATTGATGTATTGTAATATCCCTTTATCTTAAAAAGTTTAATAGATTGTTTTAAAATCTCTTCTTTTGATGTTTTTTTTATTGCCATAGTTTTCCCAAACGATTGTTTGGGAAATTATATTATACTTTTACTTAACAAAAAGTTTTCTTTATGTTTATTATATGAAGAGTTATAGTTAAATATATTATTCATAATGACAAGATAGGTACTAAGTTTCTATTTATAGTTTGTAATCAATAAAAATTTAGAATACTATTGTTATAATAATTATAAATTTTTTTAAGGTAAAATAATGAGCATAGCAACATATCCAGATATTTTTGATGAATTAAAAGCCGAGGTTAGAGCAGCTGGTTTACTTGAACGTGTTCCCGTTCGCGGATCAATAGAGATGATTATGACAATTCTTTCTATGGTCTTAGTTTATGTAGTTGTATATAACTGGGACACATCTGGTTTACATACTTGGGGTGCAGTTGGTCTTGGTCTTTTTATGACGATTATTTTTACTCGTGCTGTATTTATTTCACACGATATTTTACATACTCAATACTTTAAAAAGAAATCTCTTTCATTTAAACTCTCTTATCCATTTTCGGCGTTTATACTTTCAAACTCATCTTCATGGTGGGATTTTAAACATAATGTTAATCATCATACTTGGTGTAATGTTCCTGAAAAGGATGAAGATATTTTAGCAATGGATGGTGCTTTTACAACAAAATATAGAGGAAACAAAGCATGGTTAAGAGCAAGTAAATATCTTGTTTTTTGGGGTGCAATGTTTTTTATGTATCCAGCATTTATAGCTCAGTCATATAGCTTTGCAATAAAACGAGGAAAATGGGGTGAGTTTTTTATGATGTTAATGCACTGGCCTGTTGTATGGGGACCTGTATTTTACTTTTTACCATTTAGTGAAGCTATTGTAGTCTTTTTAACTCTAAATTTTGTTCTTTCCCCTTGGTTGGCGTTTGGCTTTATAACAAACCATTTAGGCTGTGAAGTTTTTGAAAAAGATGAAAGTGAAGACCTAACTTGGATGGAACTACAAATGAGAACTTCACGCTCTCTTTCTGGTGGCGCATTTGTTCACTGGTTTTATGGTGGATTAAATACACAAATAGAACACCATCTATTTCCAAAAGCACCACGTTTTAACCTACTAAAAGTACAGAAAATGACAAAAGATTTCGCAAAAAAGAATGATATTTTCTACTTTGAAACATCCCCTGTTCGTGCTTATATACAAATAAATGATGTACTAAAAGAGTATTAAAACTCTTTTAGATTTTAAATTTAGAAAGACCATAGTAATCTAATAAAAATAAAGGAAAAGCACTTAGTATAGCAACTTTTTTTATGGGTTCTATATATTGTACTTTTTGTTTTTTAAATATTTCTAATTGTTCTATGAGTTTAGTTGGATATTCGAAGATATTATTTGTTATATAATTTGCTTTCTTTATATGTTGGCTATTTAATTGTTCCCAAATATTAATTGTGTAATCATTGAAATGTAAAAGTTCATTACTGCAATTAGTTCTTACTATTTTTTTATATTTTTTTTCACATATTGCTACAGTATTTTTAAAATTAATATCATTTTTAATATCTTGTAAGGCTTCAACCATCGGATAACTGATAAATAATTTTCCTTTGTCTGTCTCATTATGAAATAATTCTAGCATTTTTAATAGTTTTTCATCACTTGCATTTGTCGCATGGTTATCATAGTCAAAGAATAGGTATATCTCTGATACACTATCCCTCGTGATAGTATTGCCATTTTTATTTAAAGGTTTTAAAATAGTGACTAAATCCAAATCTTCATCAATTATATTGTTAATAAAAAATTCTTTATAGAGTTTATAGATAACCGTGCCGTATGAGATAATAATATCTTGAGTTATTTTCCCTTCTTTCTTTTTTAAAAAATGTTTTTTAAGATTTTCAAAAATTAAAGGTTCTGTTTTTGTTCCTTCAAAAATAAATAAAATATATTCTTGCTTTTTACTCAAATGAACCAGCTTTATACATTTTTTCTATGTTATGTGCTTCTCTTAGTTCTTTCTCTGTTCTGTCTTTTAAAGAAGTTATTTTTTTATTGTCCATTATGAAATAACAGTCTGGCCTTAAAATATCATTTGAAATATTTGAAGTGTTATGTGTCGTTAAAATAACTTGTGTATCTGTTATGTTATTTAATCTTTTTATTATTATTTTTGATAAATCATGATGATAGAAAGCATCAAATTCATCAATAAAAACAAACTTACAGTTTTCTTTTTTCATATATTTTTGCCATACATAAAATACAGCTAAAGATTTTGTACCTGATGAAGCAATTGAATGAAATAATATATCGTTATTTTTAAACCTAAAAAATATTTGATTTTCTCCATCTATATTTTTTGATACAAGTTGACATTTTATTTCATTTTGATTAAGAAAAATTTCAAAATCTTTTAAATAATCATTACTAATAATATATTCCGATAAGTTAGCATTTTTTTGTTTTAAACCCATATAAAATTTATCATCTAAATTTTTATAAAGTAGCATATTATTACTAAAGTGTAGAAATTCTTTAAATAAATTATTATCTTTATTATCTTCTAAAACAGTATTTTTAGATATATATTTAATAATAGAAATATTTGAATCTTCTAAATCCTTATGAAGATTTTCTGCACCCTTTGCTGTTGTAAGAAAAATACTACTTTCTGCTTTGTCGATTTTTGCATAAACTATGTTATTTATAACAAGTTCTTCACTTAATAACACTTCATAATCTTTTTTTACATACGTATATTCAACAATATTTTTGTTAAATTGGAATGTAAATTTAAAAGTAGATTCTGTAGATGAACTATCTGCATTTAAGTAATTATTATATCTTGATTGCACAAATTTTTTGTCTGTTAAATGTGAAATTAAATCAAATATAGCTAATCCTAAATTAGATTTACCACAAGCATTATGCCCATAAATAATACCTGTATTTACAATACCGTTTTTAATTGCTTCTTTGTTAAATGTAAATCCATTAGTATTGGATAGGTCAAAAGTGAATTTTTCATTAAAATTTTTAAAATTTGTAATTTCTATTTTTTTCAACATTATAAACTCTCTTTATATTAATAAATTATTTTAACATAGAAGAACTGAAATGTCCGTAAAAAAAATACGGTAAGTTAGTAAGAAGTATTTAAAAGATGCATGAGCATAGATGTGAGTGAAGGGAGAGGGCTTATATCCCCTCTACTCTTAGAACTTTAGTTTTACCAACCATAAGGTCAATAGTCATTTTAATTCTTTTAAACACAGACTCTTGTCTATATTCAAGGTTGTGTTTTTTACAAATATTTTTTACTATAGGTTGCATTTTTTGGTAAAAAGAGTGTGGCATATCTGGGAATAGATGGTGCTCAATTTGGTAGTTTAAAAAACCATGTCCAAAGTCTATTAGGTCTGTTCCTGTGTTATAGTTAACACTCCCCATAATCTGTCTTAAATAGTATTCACCTTGTGTTTTATGTGGTGTAGAGAATTGGTAAATGTCTTCTGCCGAGTGGTTAGGAACAATTACTAAAAATGAGTGCATATTTGCAACAAGTTCAGCCATTACTAAAATTATGAAAGCATTTAGAACCGCTTCCATACCTAATGGAAAAAGAAGAAAAGGAAGAATTACAAATTGAAATATACCATAAGGAAGAATGTAACTTTTCCATAGAGCAAGACCATTTTTTGTAAAAGGGCTTAGTTCATAATCAAGTGTAGGCTCCTCTTTTCGTCTAATTCTCTCTTTATTCTCTAAAATTCTTAATGTATTTGGTGCATAGTATAAAAGTTTCCACATAGAAGCGAAAATATAGACAAATGTATATTTCATAAACATTGGAATTTTTGCTTCATGTAACCAAACCATATTTTTTTCAACATTATCTGGATCATCATCTTCACCTAAGTGGTAGTGGTGCATTATGTTATGCTCATAAGCCCAAGCATCAGGTTTTATCCAGTCTAACCAATCTATAAATCTTCTGTTTCCTGTTGCATAACCTTTTTTAGTGTATCTGTAAGGAATATTTGGAACTTTATCGTAAGCACCATGTAAAATAGGGTGTGTAACATTTGCCCATCTTCCAACATTACCAACACCTATAAGAATAGCTGCAACTGTTCCAATTAACCAAAAAGCTAAAGTCGATATTCCAAAATGAGTAACGTCTAAAAAGTTTATGATTAAAATAAGTAAAAAGCCAGTTATCGTTGCGCCTCTTCCCCATCGCTCAAGTTTAAGAAGGTGATCAAAATCTTCTTGTGTTCTCTCTCCAATAGTCACTTTTATTGCATCAATATCTAGTTCGAGTTGTTTCTGGTCAACATCTCTGTAGTCTGCATATTTATGTTCCATATTTTAAAGCCTTATTAATAATTCGATTAAGTTGACATTATATATAAGTTAGCTTAAAGAATTTTATTAATCATAAAAATAGGTTTGAAAATTGAATTTTCGTTTCTATAATTAATACATTATAAACATCATTTTAGATAAAATAGCATTAATTATAATTAATGGAGACTTTATGGACGCAGCCAAGTATATTTGGATGAATGGAGAGTTTGTAGCTTGGGATGATGCTAAGATACATGTACTGTCACACACACTTCACTACGGAAATGGTGTAATAGAAGGAACAAAAGCTTATAAAACAGAAAAAGGTTATGCAATCTTTCGTCTAAATGAGCATACAGCAAGACTTAAAGAGTCTGCAAAAATGACACTTATTGATATTCCTTACTCTGTTGAAGAGATGAATAAGGCTCAGATTGACTTAGTGCGTAAAAATGAGTTTACAGGGGACAATGTTTACATCCGTCCTTTCGCATTTTTGGGTTATGGTGTAATGGGTGTTTACCATAAAGATGCTCCAGTTGAGACAGTTATGTCTGCTTGGGAATGGGGTGCATACCTCGGTGAAGAGGGTCTTAAAAACGGAATCAAACTTAAAATTGCTTCTATGACTAGACCTGCAAATACTTCAAATATGGGAAAAGCTAAAGCATCAGCTAACTACTTAAATTCTCAAATGGCTAAGTTTGAAGCTATTGACTGTGGTTATGATGAAGCACTTCTTTTAGATGACCAAGGTTATGTTGCAGAGGCTTCAGGAGCTTGTTTCTTTATGGTGAAAAATGGAGAGTTAATTACTCCTCCAAATGACAACTCATTAGCTTCAATTACTCAAAAAATGGTTATAGAGATGGCTGAAGATTTTGGAATTACAGTAACTCGTCGTCGTATTACTCGTGAAGAAGTTTATGTAGCAGATGAAGCATTTTTAACAGGAACAGCAGCCGAAATCACTCCTGTTGCTATGGTTGATGCTAGAGAGATTGGTTGTGGAAGTTGTGGTGAAATGACAGAAAAGATTCAGTCAACTTATTTTGACATAGTGTTTGGTAGAAACGCCAAGTATGAGCACTATTTAACATATATAGATTAAAAAAATAGATAAAGGAAATATTGCTTATGGCATCAGATATGAATGATTATTTTAACAAAAAAAAGAGTGAGAATGGTGGAGGATTTAAAAAATCTTCTGGCGGCTCAGGTGGTGGAAAAGGTCCAGAATTTCCTAAAATTGACTTAAACATGGGTGGCGGAAAAGCTGGTATAGTTTATTTTATAGTTGCTATAGTTTTAATGATGGTACTTGCTAAGCCTTTTACTATTATTGAAGAGGGTCAACGTGGTATTTTAAGTACAAATGGTAAGTATCAAGACCAAGCTTTACTTCCTGGACTTCACTTTATAGTTCCAGTAATTCAAAAAGTTTATACAGTAGATACGAAAGTTCGTATTATTAACTATGCAAATCGTATAGAGTCAAACTCAAATACATCAGGTATAGTAAGTAAACCAGCTGTAACAGTTTTAGATAAGCGTTCACTTCCAGTAGGAATAGAGCTAACAGTTCAGTATAGACTTAACTCTCAGTTTGCTGCTCAAACTATTTCTAACTGGGGATTTTCTTGGGAAGACAAAATTATAAATCCTGTAGTTCGTGATGTTGTTCGTAATGTAATTGGAAAGTATGATGCAGAAGCACTTACTCAAATGAGAAATAACTTAGGAACAGAAATAGAAGCAGGAATACGTGAAAGTGTTAATAACCTTAAAAATGCTCCAGCTATTTTACAGTCAGTACAACTACGTGATATTGTTTTACCAACAAAAGTAAAAGAGCAAATAGAAGCAGTTCAAATAGCAAAACAAGCAGTTCAAAAAGCAGAACAAGATGTTCAACGTGTAAAACAAGAAGCATTAAAACGTGCCGCATTAGCAGAAGGTGTTGCACAACAAGCTAGAATTGAAGCTCAAGGTAAGGCAGATGCTGTAACTATTGAAGCTGATGCACAAGCTAAAGCGAACTTACTTATTTCTAAATCTTTAACACCTAAACTTTTACAGTTAGAGCAGATTAAAATTCAAGGTAAATTTAACGATGCATTACAAGTAAATAGAGATGCAAAAATCTTCTTAACTCCTGGTGGATCAACTCCAAATATTTGGGTTGATACAAAAAATGTTAGACAAAGAACTACGGCTAACTAATAATGAGTGAAGCTTTAAATAGAGTAGATTGGGAGAAGTCAGAACTTCTTCCTGTTATTGTTCAAGATGTAGAAAATAGTGAAGTTCTTATGATGGCTTACATGAATAAAGAGGCACTATCTCTTTCTCTCTCTACAAAAGTTGCACACTATTTTTCTCGTTCAAAACAGCGTATCTGGAAAAAAGGTGAATCGAGTGGGCATACACAAAAAATTCACTCCTTTTCATTAGATTGTGATAACGATACACTTCTTATAAAAGTGACTCAAGAAGGTGTTGCATGTCATACAGGAAGACGTTCTTGTTTCTTTACAGAATTAGAGTCTGGTGAGAGTAATTCAAATATAAGTGTAGATACAAACGCCATGTATGGTGTTATAGATACACTTTATCATACTATACAAGAGCGAAAGAATGCAGATCCATCTTCATCATGGACAGCCAAACTTATGAGTAAAGGTGACAACACTATACTGAAAAAAGTTGTTGAAGAAGCGGGAGAGTTTAGTTTCGCATATAAAGACAATGACGAAAAAGAGATGATATATGAAGCAGCGGATTTAACTTACCATGTGTTAGTTGCACTTGCTGTTAAAAATATCTCTCCAGATAGAATAAAACAAGAACTTTCTCGTAGATTTAATATGAGTGGTATCGCTGAGAAAAACGCTAGGAAAGATTAAATGAAATCTAAAATCACTGCTTTTATTCATGGGTTAATTACTTATGATTATATTCTTTTTGGCAGTGCTTTTGGACTCTTTGTTCTTTTTATAATACTTGCTATATTACTTAGAAAAAAAATTGGATTTTCTATTTTCCTTGTTCTCCTCTCTTTTACTATTTTAACACTTGGCCCAACAATAGGGTATGTTAAGTTACACGAATATCTTTTTAAAAATTCAACTAAACTAATATCTCAAAAAAAACTCTCCTTCACAAACGCCATTGTTGTAAAAGGGAGACTTACGAATGATTCTAAAATGGATTTTAAAAGTTGTAAAATAACAGCAAAAGTGCACAAGGTAAGTAAAAATTCATTAAAAAATTATATATATCAATTTAAAACAATTAAAAAAATGTCGATTATAGAAGAGAATATTATAAAAGACAAAAGTATAAACTTTAAAATAATAGTAGAACCTTTTACCTATTCTCGAGATTATAATATATCATTGGAGGCAAAGTGCAAATGACACTTTTAAATTATTGGCATTTTATTATGTTTGGCGTTATATTTTTAATTTTTTTAGCTGGAGTAATCTCTTCATTTAGACAAGATAAAAAAAAGTTAATACTCCCTATGCTTATCTCAACAACAGTAGTTACTCTATTTTTAGCAGTCTTCTCCGTGGTCTTAGTAGATAAATATACGAAAAAAGTAGAACTCTTTAAGTTGAAAAACAAGAGACTTTTAAGTACTGAAAAAATTGTTTATACTGGTATCGTAAAAAATACTGGTGAGCATACTATTGGTAAAATTGTTTTTGAAATTAAACTTGTTAACAAAGGCCATGCAACTGGTAATGTTAAAGGTGGAAATTTTTACAAGCCAAGTGGTGTATTTGACTTTTTTTCAGGCGGTAATTCGAAGTCAAATAAGCCCCAAACTATAACAAAAAAGTTTGTTGTAGCGAGAAACTTAAAAGCGGGAAGTGCTAAGTCTTTTAGGGTCTATTTTGACTACCCACCATATTTTAGAAATGTTGCACATTTTGCAGAGGTTACAGGGCATTAAAAAAGTGTTTAGTACTTAAGTCCTACACTCTTTAATGCTCTGTTTATATTTTTAATTTGAATGTTTTTATCTCTACACCATTGTGGTGCGAGTAGAGAGTCATCATTTATTCCTGCTGTTACTCGTTGAACATGAACATTAGATGGTTTCATCTCTATAGATTTTACTAATACATTTAAGTACTCTTCTTCACTTATCGGTATGAACTCTCCACGTGAGAACTCATTTGCAAGAGCAGTTCTTTTAACTACATATAGAGGATGATATTTTACAGAGTCAATACCCCATTCATAAGCTTGTTTAGAAGTCTCTAACATCATCTCTTGCGTCTCATCTGGAAGACCAAAAATAAGGTGCCCACATACATTTAAGCCAGCTTCTTTACTCTTTATAATCCACTCTTTAACATTATTACTATCGTGACCACGATTAATCTTTTGAAGTGTCTCATCGTAAACTGATTGTATTCCAAACTCTATCCATATCTCTTTGTCTTTGTTTAACTCCGCTAAATACTCTAGTGTTTCATCTGTAATACTATCAGAACGAGTGCCTATACTTAGACCTATAACATTAGGAAATGAGAGAGCTTTTTCATAAAGAGCTTTTAGTGTTTCAAAAGGAGCATAAGTATTTGTAAAAGATTGAAAATAGACAAGAAATTTTTTGGCGCCATACTCTTTTGCTTGGCGTTTAGAGATAGAGTCAAATTGAAGTTCGAGCTGTTTGAGCTGTTTTACAAGAAAAGGGTTCTCTTTAGAATCCAAATTTAAGTGAAAGCCTTTAAGCTCTTGCACTTCATCAGTTGATGCAGAAAAAGAGTCATTTTCACAAAAGGTACAGCCACCTTTAGCAACTGTACCATCAATATTTGGACAAGTAAAGCCAGAAATATTTATTCCGACTTTATAGACTTTGCAGTTGTATCTATTTTTTAAGTAGTTACCATAAGTGTATATCTGTTTCATTAAATGATATATTTACCTGTAAAACAAGCTGTACAATATTTATCTTCACCGTTGGCGTTTACACTTCTTAGAAGTGCTGTTTCATCAAGGTAAGCTAGAGAGTCAGCTTCTATGTATGAACAAATCTCTTCTGTAGACATATTTGCAGCTATTAGATTCTCTTTTGATGGTGTGTCAACACCATAAAAACAAGGGTCAGTTGTTGGTGGTGATGAGACTCTCATGTGAACCTCAGTCGCTCCAGCTTCTTTAAGCATTCTAATAATTCTTCTTGAAGTTGTACCACGAACAATAGAGTCGTCTATTACAATAACCTTCTTACCTTTAATAACTTCAGTCATAGGAGAGAGTTTCATTTTTACTTTTAAATCTCTCATCTCTTGTGTTGGTTCAATAAAAGTACGACCTATATAGTGGTTTCTCATAATTCCCATTTCATAAGGAATCCCACTCTCTTGAGCATAACCAATAGCAGAAGGAACACCTCCATCAGGTACAGGAATAACAACATCAGCTTCAATAGGCTCTATTCTTGCAAGCTCTTTTCCCATCTCTTTTCTTGTTTGGTAAACAGACTGACCAAATACATTTGAATCTGGACGAGCAAAATAAACATACTCAAAAATACAATGTTTCGGAGTTGGTTCAAATACTTTAATACTTTTTGGAGCTTTGTCTTTTTCAAAAATTAAAAGTTCCCCTGGTTCAACATCACGAATAAATTCAGCACCTACAAGGTCAAAAGCACAAGTTTCACTGGCAACTATATAGCCACCATTAGGAAGACGCCCAAGGCTCAAAGGACGGAAGCCGTGACGATCGCGCATAGCAAACATTTTTGTACGACTTAAAAAAACTAAAGAAAAAGCACCTTCTATTTTTTCAACAGCATCAATAATTCTGTCTATAAGTTTGTCTTTTTCACTTTTTGCAATAAGGTGTATTAGATTTTCAGTATCCATAAATGTTTGAAAAATTGCACCTTTTTTAATGAGACGTTCTCTCACCTCTTCGGCGTTTGTAAGGTTACCATTGTGAACAATAGCCATCTCACCAAGGTCATATCGAGCAAATACTGGTTGTGCATCTAAAATAGAGTCATCACCTGCTGTTGAGTATCGTGTATGTCCGATAGCACTAGAACCACTAAGAGTCTCTAGCTTTTTTTCATCAAATACGCGCATAACAAGACCACGTTTTTTAATTGTATGGAGTTTCGTTCCATCTGAAGAACTAATACCCGCAGCTTCTTGACCACGATGTTGAAGAGAGTGTAGAGAAAAGTAAGCTAATTTAGAAGCCTCTTCATGACCAAAAATACCTACAACCGCACATTTTTCATTAATATTTTCGAGCAAAATATAGTCCTTGTAAATCTATAATAATATAAACGCCATTATACTCAAAATATATATAAATAGGATGAAAAGAAATCGAATTAATCTTTTATTTTTAGTATTAGAGAGAAATATTTAAAGAATTATAAAACAAAGTAATATGATTAAGTGCTGTTTTTCTTTGGAACTATATTTGCTAGATTTATAAAAAATTATCTAAAAGGTAGGATTTATGAACATTGTTTTACGCAATAATCTTATTCTTATCACGACTGATTTTAAAACTTTAAATACCAGTTGGATGAAAGAATTTCTAAACCATCACTCTCGCGGTATGCTTTTTTTACCAAAAGCAGTTTTAGTGTTTAGAAATGAGACTTTAAAAGAAGTAAGAAACGAATTTTTACAGCAGCTTAGTGAACATCATGCTGCTACTCATGATTTTTCGCATGAATTTTTTCTTCGTTCGATGCTTAGGTACGGAACACAACCTATAAAAATTGAATTAGACAAGCTGCAAGAACCTGATGTTGTGAAGGTTAATTTGTATGCTTATGATAAAGATACCGTGTTAATCTCTTTAAACACACCTAATTCATGGGTTATAAACTATATGCGTTCACAGCTTGAAGTATATATAGAAAAAGGTACAGATGTATCTTTAGTTATTGATGTTTCAGACTATAAGGCAAAAGCTCGTTTAGAAAGAGCCCTCAACAAACGCCATATTTTACACTACCAAATTCAGTACACTTACGATAATCATTTCATGAGTAAACTCTACTCAGATTTTGCAAATTTTAGTTTTGGTGACTTGTGTAAAGAGGAAGAAGAGGACGTTAACAGAGAGTTTTATACTGTCTTAGAGTGCCCAATAGGTGCTTCTCAAGATGCACTTAAAAAATCATATAAAAAGTTGACGAAAGTATATCATCCTGATAAAATCTTTCATGAAAGTCCTCACATGGTTGAACACTATACACAAAAATTTCAGCTACTTCAAGAGGCCTATACAGCTTTAAGAGTAGTTAGTTAATTTCTGGGTTATATATAAACTCTGCTATAAGCTCCTCTTTTGAAACATTTTTCAGAAGTGCTTCAAAATCTTGAGCACTGTAGAGAGCTAAATTAGCATTTTGCATACTTTTAAGCTCTTTAGAAAAACCTCTTTTTGAGAAAAAAAGTATTTTGCTAGGTTTTAGTTTAAGCTTTTCACATTTCTCTAGAAGTTTGTGATACTCTTTTTTTGTAATCTTGTGATTTCTCCATTTACACTCGCCAACATAACTTTTTTTATCATCAGTTATTGTTAAAATATCTATCTCTATTTTAGCATCCCAGTAGCTACCAGAACTAATAATTTGTGAATCTCGAATGTGATAATTTAGTAAAACTTCAGATAATTCTTCAAATACTAAACTTGTGTAACTACTCTGCTTTTGCTCAAAGTTATGAAAAAAGTTTTGATAGTTTTTTTCTCTAATCTCTTTTTTATATGGAGCCACAAAATAGAACCAGAAGCGTATAAAAGGCTTTGAAAAAAGAACTTTGTGAGAAATTCTATGTCTTGCAATTTCACGTTTTAATTTACCCTTTGGGTTTAAACTTCTTGCCGACTCTTCTCTTGAATACTCTATGTTTAAAATACCTTTTTCTTGCAAAAACTTGAGTGCTGCACCACCATTGCCATTATTTAATCCTGCTTTGTTAAAGGCAGAAAATATTCTTCTATCTCCAACTGCTAAAGCACGAAGTAGCCTTCTGTTTTTTGATTCATTTAGAGTTAACTCTTCTATTTTTTCATTTAAAATTTCAAAGTTACTAAGTACAATCTCTTCAACTAAAAGAGAAATGGATTTTGAAGTCTCTATTTCCCATCCAAGACCACCAAATATAGAAAAATATTCAATCTGAATTTCCATATCGTCAGGGTAGTTTCGAAAATAAAATGACCTAAATTGTCTAAGTAGTGTGCAATGTTTCATGAGAAGTATTTTAACATAAGAGAGACTCTTTAGAGTTCACTTCCCCATTTTAAAGTATCTATTCCATATTTTTCTCTTAGTTCTTGTGCTCCGTAAGTGAGTTTTTGCATTTTTTTGTCTTCATCAAAGCCTAAAAGAGAAAGCTCTTTTTTAGAGTCTCGTGTAAAAGAGGAGCAGTTAATACTTAGGCGTATAATATGAAGTCTTTTTTGATTGTCAGCATCATTAAAAAGTGATATACAGAGTGAGTCAAATTTTTTTTCTGTAAAAACTTCGGCAAGAGAGATGTTTTTATGAGATTTTTGATTCATTTCATAGGATATGCTTAGGTGAAAAACAGTTGGAATAACTTGTAGTTTTAAAATTGCAAAACTTAAATGGCGTGCTAAAACATGAACACGGCGTTTAATCTCAACTCTATCGTAAAGTTTGTCAAATGTTCGAGAAATTCCTATAGATTTTCTTCTATTTGTTGTTAAAATAGGAGAATCACTAGTTCCACTTACTCGTTTATATAACTCTGTCGCATAGGGACCCCAAGATTCAACACTCCCTTGTCTCTCTCTAAGTTCTCCTAGTGTGTATATATGAATGCTATGAAGTCTATTTTTCATAGCTTTACCAATTCCTGCAAAATTTTCTATTTTTATAGGATTTACAAAATCATTAAAATTATGCTTATAAATTGTTTTACAGCCAAAAGGTTTTGCATGAGATGTAGCTAACTTAGCAATATATCGAGTTTTTGCTGCCCCAATAGAGACAGGGAGTTTTGTAACTTTTTTAATCTCATGACGAAGGTTGTCTATAAACTGTTCTATATCTTTCTCCTCTACCCAACCCTCCAAATCTCCGTAAAACTCATCAATACTAGCTTGTTCTATTAGCGGAATTTTCGAAGCTAAAAACTCATGAAGTTGATGAGAAAGCATCTGATAGTGAGTCATATTTGGTGCTTTTATAATGAGGTGAGGGCAGAGTTGTAAGGCTTCTTTTATACTCATAGCTGTTTTAATACCAAAAGCACGGGCTTCATAAGACGAAGTAGTTAATATACCTCGAATCTTTCCATCGCTATCTTTAAACGCCGATATATCATCATCACTCTTTTCATAAGCTTTATAAAAAGTAGGAACAAAGCTACCACTATTTTGAAAGTTTACAGTTTGGTTTTTTGCTTCTTTATTAAAAATTTTGGTGTCACTACGTCCTCCAATAGCAACAGCTTTATGCTCTAGTTCAGGGTGAAGGATTCTAGTGGCACTTACAAAAAAGCAATCGATATCTATATGGATTTTCATCTATTACCTTTTTTATAAGTATATAAAAAATATTTGCTAAAGTAAGTTTCTATTGCAAATAGATATATTTATTTTTACTCTTTTAACTTTTATAAAGTATATTTGTAAAAACTGATTATAATTTCAAAATATTAACAGATGAGAAAGGATTTTTTATGGCACAAGTACCAGCAGATATTGGATGTTTAAATGAAGAATGTATAGCAAAAGAGGAGTGTAAACGCCAAGTAATTGCTAAAGAGGGAACAGCAAGGGAGATTCATGAATTTGGTGGAAGTGCTGTAAAAAAATGTGGAAAGTTTATTCAAAAATAGATGTTTACTAAACTTTTTTTAGTTACTTTAACTTTCTTTTTGAGTGCTTGTAGTATAAAAAACTATGAGCATACCAACTCTAAACTTTTTATAATAAAATCACCAAAAATTAAATTTGCAGATATTGGCTATATTCGTAACTCTGACAAAGCAATAGAGTTAGAGCTATTTCTTGCAGGTCAAGCAGTAGAAAAAATAACTATTAACCATATAATTTGTACTTCACAAGGATGTATGAGTAAGAGTGGTTTTAATGAAGACTATCTTTATAAGTCATACCCTACAGATATAATGCAAAATATTTTACTTGGAAGAGAAATATATAAGGGAAAAGATAAAGTAAGAACAAGAGACGGGTTTGAGCAGCAGATAAAGAGTCAAAAAGTAAACATAATATATAAAGTGACTTCAAGTCAAATCTCTTTTAAAGATAGAAAAAATAGAATAATTTTCAAAATTAAGGATATAAAATGATAAATAAATTTGTAGGAGCTCACTGTTCAGCAAGTGGTGGCGTTTTTAATGCAGTTGCAAACGCCGAGGCGATAGGAGCAAAAGCATTTGCTCTTTTTACTAAAAATCAGCGCCAATGGGCAGCAAAAGATTTAGACACACAGACTATAGATAAATTCAAATCAGCATTAGAAAAAAGTGGAATACTCCCAAAACATGTTCTTCCACACGATTCATATTTAATTAATCTTGGACATCCAGAAGAGGAAAAACTTCAAAAAAGCAGAGATGCTTTTGTGGATGAGTTAGAGCGTTGTAAACTTTTAGGTCTTGACAGACTTAACTTTCACCCAGGAAGTCATTTAACAAAAGTTGCTAAAAAAGATAAAGAAAACTTAGAAGTTATGAAGCCTATTGAAGATGTCTGTTTAGATGTTATAGCAGAGTCTATAAATATAGCACTAGATAAAACAAGTGATGTAAGTGCAGTTTTAGAAAACACAGCTGGACAAGGGAGTAACCTTGGTTGGCGTTTTGAACATCTAGCACATATAATAGATAAAGTAGAAGATAAAAGCCGTATTGGCGTTTGTATAGATACTTGTCATATGTTTACAGCAGGTTATGACATACGAACACGAGAAGCTTACGACAAAACTTGGAGTGAATTTGAAAAAATAGTAGGCTTTAAATACCTTATGGGAATGCACATAAATGACTCAAAACCACCTCTAGGAAGCCATGTAGACAGACACCACTCTTTAGGAAAAGGTGAAATTGGTTTAGATGCTTTTAGATTTTTAATGAATGATGAGAGAATGGATGATATACCTTTAGTGTTAGAGACTATTGATGATACTATTTGGAAAGAGGAGATTGAGCTTTTATACTCTTTTGTAGATTAAGAAATAATAGTGTAGTATTATTCTTAGAAAATAAGCTACAAGAAAGGAAACTCAATGAAAAAAATATTAATAACATCAATAGTTGCTAGTTCAATTTTAATGGCATCTGGGTATAAAATTCCAGAAGCTTCCACTAATGCTGTTGCATTAAGTGCTGCAAATATCGCATATAATCAGAATAATGCTGATGCCGCTTATTATAATCCTGCAAATATGGTTTTTATGTCAAATAAAAATAATATAGAAGCAGATGTAATGTATTTAGGAATTGATGCAACAAAATTTAGTGGGGATGTGAAAACATCAAGAGGAAAGAATTTAAACTCTCAAAGTGAAAGTTTTGTAGTTCCTTCTATCCATTATGTATCTGCTAAATTACCTGAAAGTAATGTTCGATTTGGACTTAGTATTGTTTCTCCTGGTGGTTTGTCAAAAAGATGGAGTGAAGAACCTGCAAAGACTTCTGCAGAAGAGTTTACACTACAATTAATAGAAGTAAATCCATCTTTAGCTTTTGAAATAAATCCATCTTTAGCTTTTGCTATAGGAATTAGAATGGTGCATACTAGTGGAATTGTCAAAAGTGATGGTACTGCAATAGTAGGTGTACTTCCTGCAAATCCACCAACAAAGGTATATAGCAAATTAACTCGTGATTTAACAGGTGACTCTGTTGACTTTGGGTATAACTTAGCATTAGCCTATCATCCAACAGATAATCTTGCATTAGCAGTAACCTATCGTTCTAAAATTGACTTAACAGTTGATGGCAGTGCTGATTTATCATCTCAAACATCAAATGGAGCTATCCCTTCTGCAACATACAGTGGTAATGCTAGTGTGTCAGTACCTTTACCTGCTACTTTTAGTGCAGCAATATCTTATACTTTGGCAACAAAAACTACTATAGAAATTGTATATGAAAAAGCATATTGGTCAGCATATAAAAACTTAGATTTTAATTATGATGGGACAATTACAAATCCTGTATTACTTGGAGCTTTTGATGCTTCAAAAGATAGAAACTGGAAAGATACAGAGGCATATCGTTTAGGTATTACTCAAACATTTGATAATTTAACAATAATGGCAGGGGCTGTAATAGATAACACTCCTGTTCCCTCAAAAACATTAGGCTTTGAATTACCAGGTTCTAATTCTAAGTCAGTTTCTTTAGGTGCTCGTTTTAAATTAAATGAAAGCATGAGTATGGGTGTTTCAGGACTTTATTCTACACGTGAGTCTCGTACTATTAATTCATCTGATAATAATGATAACGGAATTGTTGGTGAATTTTCTGATGGCAATATACTTATACTTTCAGCTGGTGTTGGATACACTTTTTAAGGAATATTTTGAAAACATTAGTTGATTTTTTAGAAACACAAAAGATAGAAAGTACAACAATATTTCCACACCTAAAATGCAACAGTACCGAAGCGGAGACACTTCGGTATTTAGCAAAAAAGTTTATGCAGGGTGAAGATGATATTTTAGTTTTAGACCTTTTAAATGATCTTTACAGTAGTGAAAACTATGAACATTTAGACTATTTAAAAGAGTTAAAAAATCTTTTAGAGTTGGGTTGGTTACATCAACAGAGTTTTACTCCGATGAAAATTTCTGATGTTACACCTTTAGAGTTGTTAAATACAGCTGTAGGATTAACTCCTTCATTTTTAAAACTTCTTCAAGAAGGAACATTAGAATCTGATTTACCAGAGATTAAAGCTTATGCCGATCATTTAGAATATTTACAAGATCAATTTTTTCGTATTGAACTTTATCAAAAGATGAGTGTTATACGACAGAATGTGCATGAACACTCTTTAGGAATAGATAGAGTCCAAAATAAACTTAAACTTTTAGAAAAACGTATTCAAGAGAGAATAGAAGAGACAAAAGAGAGTTTAGCACTAGACAAATTTTTTAAACAAAAAAAGATGAACAGTAAAGATCAAGTTATCTTTATCGCCTTACTTAGAGAAGAGTATAGTTCTACAGAGGAGTCTCTACGAGATATGAACTCTCTAATTGATTTAATATCTTTAGATGAGTATGAAAGAATTAAAAACCGCTCTTTACTAGAAGAAGGTTCAAACCTTTTAAGTGCAGGAATAATTGATTATGAAGAGATGCTTAATCCTTTTGGTGGTATTAGTCGTTCATTTTATATTGTAGATGAGGTTCTTCAGAGTATTATTCATCCACAAAAAAACAAAAAAGTTAGAAGATTAAAACTAGATGCCCTCATAGAAGAGCAAGATATTTTTGAGTTAATTGACTCCTCTAGTTCTCTTAAGGATGTTGTCTTAAGTAACAAAACGGAAGAGACTTTAAACAACTTAATGCGACAGATGGACAAAGAAGTTGTTTCACGTTTAGTTGAGTGGGGTGTAAAAGACAAAAAAAGCGGAATTGATGCAAGAATTATTTTTTATGGAGCTGCAGGAACAGGTAAAACAATGACTGCATACTCTCTTGCAAAATCACTTAAACGCCAAGTCTTAGCATTTGACTGTTCTAAAATTCTTTCTATGTATGTAGGAGAGAGTGAAAAGAATGTTCGTAAAATTTTTGACACTTTTTATGAACTAAGTGAAAAAACCAAAACAGAGCCTATTCTGTTACTCAACGAAGCAGATCAGTTTTTAGGAGCACGTAGTAGTGGTGTTATAACGGGTGCAGATCAGATGCACAACCAGATGCAAAATATATTTTTAGAACAGATAGAAAATTTTAAAGGTGTGTTAATAGCAACAACTAATTTACTTGAAAATATAGACAAAGCATTCTCTCGGCGTTTTAATTATAAAATAGAGTTCAAAAAACCAGATGAAAAACAGAGGGAGAGACTCTGGAAGTTAATGTTACCTAAAGAGGCACCATTTGAGGAGAACTTTAACATAAAAGAACTCTCAAAATTTGGTTTAACTGGTGGACAAATAAATCTTATCATAAAAAACACAGCCTATAAAGTGGCTGTTAGAAAAGAGCCTGTTTTCCTAATAAAAGATTTTATTTCAGAGATACAGAGAGAAAAAGATGCTAATTTTGACAGTGAAAAATCGATGGGTTTTTTAAATAAATAGTAATTAATAGCATATTTATTGTTAAAGAACTCTCTTCTATATTGTGTGTTGCGATTTGTGACATACAGTGCTACTTAACCCTCTTCTTGCTTATATTTAATACTCTTTTTGTTATAGTGACCTAACTGTTTTTTCTACTGTCAGTTCAGTATGCCTAAATTTTGGTCTATACTTATGGGCAAATAGAAAACAAATATATGAAAAGTTTATACTTTAAGGGATATAAACTTTAATTAAAAGGTAGGTTATATGGAGCATATTGCTACAGCAAATCCGTATTTTGGGGTATTTGTCCTTTTCGTGATTACATTTGGAGCGTTTTACGCAACAACTTTAATCGCTCGTTTAGCGAGTCGTGCGTTAGCCGCTAAAGATAGCGAAAAAATCAAGTTATCGGTTTACGAATGTGGACCAGAAGTAACAAGACAACCAAATAGAATTTCGCCACAGTTTTACCTGTTTGCACTTCTATTTTTACTCTTTGATGTTGAAATCGTGTTTATGTTCCCATGGGCAGTTGATTTTAAACTATTAGGTTGGTTTGGTTTTGCTGAGATGTTAATGTTTATTTTGTTATTAACTATTGGCTTTGTTTATGCATGGAAAAAAGGAGCGCTTGAATGGCACAACATAAAATAAATTATACACAAGATGCTGGTTTACCAGTAGCTTTAACAAGTATAGATAAGATTGTAAACTGGGGACGTTCAAATTCACTTTGGGCACTTACTTATGGTCTTGCTTGTTGTGGTATTGAGATGATGGCTTCAGGTGCATCTAGATTTGACTTTGACCGTTATGGAACGATTTTCCGTGCTTCTCCACGTCAAGCAGATGTAATGATTGTTGCAGGAACTCTAACAAAGAAACATGCAGAGTTTATTAAACGTTTATATGACCAGATGACAGAACCTAGATGGGTAATATCTATGGGTTCATGTGCTAACACTGGTGGTATGTTTAATACTTATGCAACAGTTCAAGGTGTAGACCGTGTTATTCCAGTAGATTTATATCTTCCTGGCTGTGCACCTCGTCCTGAGACTCTTCAGTACGGTGTGATGTTACTACAGAAAAAAATCCGTGCTAATCATGCGTCTAAAGCGCAAAAAGCAAAAAGGTTGATGTAATATGAGAGCTTATACACCTAAGGGCGATGTTCAAAAAAAAGCATACTATACAGATAGATATTATGTAGCTCCTCAAGTTCCTAAACAAGATGTTGAGAGCGATGAACAATTTAATGCAGATTTAGAAGCTATTAAAGCAAAGTTTGAAGTTAAAGAAGCATTTATTCAAGTAGAACAGATGATAGTTTATATTAATGCTAAAGATATTTATGGCGTTTTAGAACTAATGAAAAATGAACTTGAGTATACACAACTTTCAGAACTTTCTGCAATTGATTGGTTAGCAAAAGATGATACATTTGAAATATTTTATCAAATGCTTTCTATGACAAAACGTAAACGTATTCGTATTAAATACTTTATAAATAATGGTCAAGCTGTTAACTCTGTAGAAAAACTTTTTCGTTCAGCTGACTGGTCAGAACGTGAAATGTTTGATATGTTTGGTATAGAAGCAAATGGTCATCCATTTATGAAGCGTATTTTAATGCCATACGACTGGCAAGGTTTTCCACTATTAAAAACGTATCCACTAGAGGGTGATGAATTTGCTGCTTGGTATGAAGTAGATAAAATTTATGGAAAAGAGGCTCGTGATGTAATTGGGCCAGAGTTACGCGATACTGCAAGAGTAGATCGTTACGATTCTGAGCGTTTTGCTCGTTTAGGACATGAAGTACCTAAAGGAACAGAAGTTACTGGTAATGAACCTAAAAATGAACAGTCTTACCAAGAAGAGGGTGGCGTGTTCTTAATTAAAAAATTCGATAAAGATTCATCAAAAGTAATTGATGATCCGCAAAGATAGGGTGGTATAAATATGGCACAGGTAACAAATAGGTTAACACCGTTTTTCGAAAATATCACTTTTGATAGAGATGATAATGAGCTAATATTAAACTTTGGTCCTCAACACCCTTCTGCTCACGGGCAGTTGCGTTTAATGCTCCACCTTCAACAAGAGCAGATTGTTAAAGCACATCCAGATGTTGGATACCTTCACCGTGGTATGGAGAAGATGGCTGAGAACATGATTTACAATGAGTTTATGCCAACAACTGACCGTATGGATTATATCGCTTCATCTGCAAATAACTATGGTTTCGCACTTAGTGTTGAAAAGCTTATTGGTCTTGAAGTTCCACGTCGTGCGAAAGTTATTCGTATGATGCTTTTAGAGATTAACCGTCTAATGAGCCACCTTTTTTGGTTAGCTACAACGGCTCTAGATATTGGTGCAATGACAGTATTCCTTTTCGCATTCCGTGAACGTGAGTACTTAATGGATATTATCGAGGGTTATTGTGGAGCACGTTTAACACATGCTGCTATCCGTATAGGTGGTGTTCCTTTAGATATTCAAGACTCGTTTATTCATCAACTTCGTGTGTTCTTAAACAAGCTTCCTGAGAACATTAAAGATTATGAGGATTTACTTGATACGAACCGTATCTGGTTAATGAGAATGGAAGAAGTTGGAACTATTTCAACAGAGATGGCACTTTCATGGGGTTGTTCAGGTCCAATGCTTAGAGCTTCTGGTGTAGCTTGGGATATTCGTAAAGAAGAGCCGTATGAGTTATATGATGAAGTAGAGTTTAATGTACCTTTTTCAGATAAGGGTGATAACTTTGCAAGGTACCGCATATATATGCAAGAGATGAGAGAGTCTGCAAAGATTCTTTATCAAACAATAGATATGTATCAAGAGTGTGTCAAAAAAGGTGAGACTGAGTTAATGGCTCATGCTCCGAAGTATATCTCAGCTCCAAAGCTAGATATTATGACTCAAAACTACTCTTTAATGCAGCACTTTGTACTAGTAACACAAGGTATGAGACCACCAGTTGGTGAAGTTTATGTAGCAACTGAGTCACCAAAAGGTGAGCTAGGTTTCTTTATAAACTCTCAAGGTGGACCATATCCATATAGATTAAAATTACGTGCACCATCTTTCTGGCACACAGGAATTTTAACTGACCTTCTACCTGGTCACTATATTCCAGATGTTGTTTCGATTATTGGTACTACTAATATTGTATTCGGAGAGGTTGACAGATGATCAGCTTAAGAAAAGCAAAGAGCTTTGCTTTTTTAAGCGAAGTAAATTTCGGCTTAGAAATTGGACTGCGAAGCCAAGTTGATAGTAAGGAAGTAAATTAATGAAAAGATATGATTTAAGACATTTAAAAGCAGAGTTTGAACCTCGCATGAAAGAGATTCTTGGCGAATCTCACAAAGCAAATGAGACATTAATATTTCTTTTTGAGATAGGTGATTTTACTCCTATTCAGCGTTCTGCTGATATAGTAAAAGAGTGTGGCTATGAGTTATATAACTCTTTAAAGTTTAACGAAGTCGACTGGACTATCGTGGCTAAAAAGTAATAGGGATTTATTTATGAGTAAAGTCTATTTTTCTACTTGGAATGGGGAGCTTATCAACAATGCTGGTAAACCCGAAGACGAGTGGGAAGAATCAGCTTATAATCTACCAGCACAATATGATGATCACCGAGATTCTAAGGCCTTTATAGGTTGGGATGGTGTGGCTCTGTTCAATGCAGAAGTAGATGTAATCCGTTTAGCTATGGAGTATGCTGCACAGTATCAAGAGTATTCGGAGGCATGTGGAAGATGTGCACCTGGACGTTGGGGTGGTCGTATTTTATATGATCAACTTGACAAGATTGCTCGTGGTGAGGGTGCAGTAGCTGATTTGGATCACTTAAAAGAGATCGGTAAAAGTATGCAAATCACTTCTAAATGTGAGATTGGAAAAACAGTTCCAAATCCTATTTTAGATCTGATGACACACTTTGAAGATGTCTTTATGGATTGTATCGACAATCAAAAAAAATCTATACATTATGATTCAGATGTTTCATACATAGCCAAGATAACAGCACCATGTAGTGATGCTTGTCCTGCACATGTTGATATTCCAGGCTATATTGAAGGTGTTAGAGATTTAAAACTTGATGAGTCATTAAGAGCAACACGTCAAACTATGCCTCTTGCTCATGTTTGTGGCCGCGTTTGTCCACACCCATGTGAAGATGCTTGCCGTAGAACAAATCTTGATGAACCAATTTCAATTATGGAACTTAAACGTATCGGTGCTAACTATGAGAGTGATCATGATTTAGGTTTTTTCCATCCAGGAAAAGGCAAAAAGAAAGCTCCAATTGGTAAGAAAGTTGCTGTAATTGGGGCTGGTCCTGCCGGTTTAACAACTGCGTACTATTTAGCGATGGACGGTATTGAAGTTGATGTTTACGAAGAACTTCCTGTCCTTGGTGGTGAGGTTACTGTTGGTGTTCCAGAGTACCGTATGCCATGGGGAAAATATCAAGAAGATATAGAAGCAGTAAAAGATATGGGTGCTAACTTCATACTTAATCATAGAGTTAGTGCCGATGAAATGAGAGAATTTGAGACTACTTATGATGCTACTATGATTGCATCTGGTACTCGTATTTCAAAAGCAGTTCGTTGTGCTAATGAGCGTTCAGAGATTAAAGGTTACTGGGGAGCAATTGATTTTCTTGACTGGGTAAACCTTTATGAGAAGTTTGATATCAAAACTCCTAAGAGTGTTCAAGAGCAGCAGATGTTGCCATCTGACCATGTAGATTTAACTGGTAAAACTCTTGCCTGTGTTGGTGGTGGATTTACATCTATGGATGTTGTCCGTTGTGCTATTCGTGCTGGAGCTAAGAGAGTTGTTATGATTTATCGTCGTGATGAGAAAACAATTATACGTAACACTACCTATGAAGAGTATCATGAAGCAGTAGAAGAGGGTGTAGAGTTTATCTTTCACTCAGCAGTAAACACTATTAATGATGAAGATGATGTTTTAAAATCACTTCTTATTGATAAGTTTGAACTTGTTCCAGATCCAAATGGTGGTCGTGCACAACTTGTTAAGATTGAGGGAGCTAGTGAGACTATAGAGTTTGATTATCTTATTCCTGCCGTTTCTCAATCGGCTGAGCTGAGCTTTTTACCTGAGGAGTGGGAACTTGATATGACATCATGGGCTACAATCCAGACAAACGGTAAAGATTACATGACATCTAGAGCGGGTATCTTTGCATCAGGAGATTGTGAGTACGGTCCTATGACTATTGTAAATGCAGTTGGTC
>Ga0256826_1000430_pt1 | contig 25560 bp, 27 predicted proteins | sample CV79metaG_FD_185975 | JGI IMG/M metagenome (GOLD analysis project Ga0256826, IMG submission 185975) | Hydrothermal vent microbial communities from East Pacific Rise, Pacific Ocean - CV79 | ecosystem: Environmental > Aquatic > Marine > Hydrothermal vents | place: Pacific Ocean: East Pacific Rise...
AAAATAATTTAAAATTTACTATTCAAAGAGAAGTAATTTTAGAAACACTTTACAACTCTGATGAGCACCTTACACCTGAAGGTCTGCACCATCTCATTCAAGATAAGCAGCCTGATTTAAAAACAGGTATAGCTACTGTTTATAGAACTCTAGCACTTCTTGAAGAATCAAATGTAGTAACATCTCTCTCTTTTGGTGCACAGGGTAAGAAGTATGAGCTTGGTGCTAAAGAGCATCATGACCACCTTATCTGTACAGAGTGTGGAAAGATTACAGAGTTTGTAGATGAAGAGATAGAAAAACGCCAACATGCCATAACTGATGAGTTAGGCTTTAAGATGAAAGATCACTCTATGCAGATTTATGGAATCTGTTCAGAGTGCCAAGAAAACAACTAATATAACTGAAGGAAAATTATTGATTTTTGATAATAAATTTATTCAACAAAGAATAGAAAAAGCGAAACTACTAAAAGAAGCGGGACACAACCCTTACTCAAACGACTCTAAACGTAACACTACAGTGGAAAAATACTTAAATGTAAACTCTGATGTAGCAGAGATGGAAGAAAAACGCGATGACAAACGCCACTATATAGTAGCTGGTCGTATTAAACTTCTTCGTATTATGGGAAAAGCTTCTTTTGTAAAGATAGAAGACGAATCTGGAATGTTGCAGATATATGTTGCACGTGACAACCTTCCTGAGGATTTTTACAACACTATGTTTAAGAAAAACATCGAAGTTGGAGATATCATCGAAGTTGGTGGATTTCCTTTTGTAACAGGTCAGGGAGAACTCTCACTACATGCTGATAGCCTTACTATACTTACAAAAGCGATTAGTCCACTTCCTGAGAAGTTTCACGGTGTAACTGACAAAGAGATTCGTTACCGTAAACGTTACCTTGACCTTATTATGAATGCAGAAGTAAGAAAAACTTTTCAGACTCGCTCTAAAGTTATCAGTCTTACTCGTCGTTTCTTTGAAGACAAAGGTTTCTTAGAAGTTGAAACTCCTATGATGCACCCAATTGCTGGTGGAGCAAATGCTAAACCATTTGTTACGCATCACAATGCACTTGGAATTGATAGATTTTTAAGAATCGCTCCAGAGTTATACCTTAAACGTCTAATCGTTGGTGGTTTTGAAGCAGTATTTGAGATAAACCGTAACTTTAGAAATGAAGGTATGGATGCTACTCACAATCCTGAGTTTACATCTATTGAATTTTACTGGGCATATAAAACATACAAAGATTTAATTGACATTACAAAAGAGTACTTCCAGTACCTTTTTGAGCACTTAGACCTTCCAACTATACTTCCTTATGGTGATATGAAAGTAAACTTTGAGAACTTTCAAGAGATTCCACTTATTGAGTCACTCACTACTATTGGTGGTGTACCAGCAGAATCATGTAACGATAAAGACTCCATAATTACATACTTAAAATCTAAAAACATCTCTGTAAAACCAGGTATGAACTTAGGACAACTTCAAGGCGAACTTTTTGACGAGTTTGTAGAAGAGAAGTTAATCGACCCTACTTTCATTACTGAGTACCCAGTTGAGATCTCTCCACTTGCAAGAAGAAGTGATGAAAACCCAGCCATTACTGAGCGTTTTGAGCTTTTCATCGCTGGTCGTGAGATAGCAAATGCATTTAGTGAGTTAAATGACCCTATAGATCAACTCTCTCGTTTTGAAGGTCAGATGGAAGCTAAGGATTGTGGTGATGATGAAGCACATGAGATGGATAGTGACTTCGTTGAAGCACTAAGCTACGGGATGGCTCCAACAGCAGGTCAAGGTATAGGAATAGACCGTCTTGTTATGCTGCTAACAAATGAGCATAGTATTCGTGATGTACTTCTTTTTCCTGCTATGAAACCACTTAACCCCGAAGAAGTCTGTAAAGAAGAAAATTAATCACATTTTTGGAATAAAAGTAACATAAAAGTAAATAGATAGCATATACTTATAATCATAAAAAATATTTTATGATTATAATGTACAATGGTAAAAAAGAGTTTTTATGGACATTAAACACCTGCTGCTTTTTAGCACACCTCTAATACATTTACAACTCTCCGCCTCATCTATTATGCCCTTAGAAAACATTGACACTCAAACGGATGACTTTACTATGTGGCTTGCACTCTTTGGCCTTGGAGTAATCAGTCTTTTTGCTCTCTTTTTATCTTCTGAAAAAATAAAACTCTTTAAACAAAAACAAGAAGAGGAGAAGAAAGTTCTTCATAAAGTTCATGAAAATCAAGATGCTATTATCTCTAAAATGGGTGAGAGTATTCATAACATTGCCAAAGAGACACTTGGCTCATCTAACGAAGCTAAGTCTGAAAACCAACTCCTCGCTATTACCACAAACCTTATAGATTTTCTACGTATAAAATCAAAAAAAGTTATTATAGACAACCAAAAACTCAAACTCTCTAACTTACTCAACGATGTTTCAGGAACACTCAAGGCAAATACAAAAGGAAAAGAGTTTGAGCTTATTTATGATGTCAGTCCGGATATCTCTAAAGAGCTAAACTCCGATACACTCAACATGAGTAAGATACTTGTAAACATTTTACTCTACTGTGTTGAAAATAATTCTAGTGAGGTTTATCTTCATATTACAAAAACGAGTGTCGCATCTAAAAATGATCAACTTGCCTTTAGGGTAAGTAGCAATGTGAAAATAGATGCAGAGAGTGAGATAGATATATTTCGTTCAAACTATAATGATGATACAGAAGAGTACGACTCTCTTGGACTCTTTATAGCAAAAGAGCTTTCACACTTAATGAGAGGTGAACTCATCGCTCGTAACGACAAAGATAAAAACTTAGAGTTTGTTTTTACTCTACCATATATTCAGGAGCAGACCGAACCACTCCAAGATAAGTACAAACTCTCCACAAAGGTAAAACCACAAAATATTTTACTCATTGACTCCTCCACAAACGCAGCAAAAAACATAGAGACTATACTCCTAACCTTAGGACATGAGGTAAAAGTTATTCCAAAAGATGAGTATATATCTTATATGAAATACTTTGACATTTATGACCTAATTTTTCTTGATGAGAGACTCTTTACAAACAAGGTCGTAGCTGAGCTAGAAAATGCTAACATAAAAATCATTGCGACATCAAACCTCTTTCAAACAGAAGATGAGTTTCCAAATGCTTCTATAGCCGATGCTACAATATCAAAACCTCTTACACTGTGGCAAATTACAAATGTTTTAGAACAACTCCTTGTAGATATACATGACACTTCTAAAATAACAAAAGATGGTGTTGTAAATGCAGGTTCCAAGCTTGTTCATAGAAACTCTTTTCAAAACACAAGACATATTAATCTAGAGAACTTTGAGAAATTTAAAACGAAGAAAGTTCTTTTAGTTGAAGACAACACCATAAACCAAAAAGTTTTTGTCGGTATTCTTAAAAAATCAAATATGCAGATAGCTATAGCAAACCACGGAAAAGAAGCACTTAAAATCTTAGCAGACGACCCTCACTATGACATCATCTTTATGGATATAAATATGCCTGTTATGGATGGCTACACAGCTTCTATAAGAATACGAGAGCATAAAGAGTATGACGGTATTCCTATTATTGCACTATCGGCTTTAACATCAAGTGATGAAATAGCAAAAATGTTTACATCTGGTATGAATGGATATATGGCAAAACCTTTACAAAAAGAGAAACTCTACACTGTATTTTCGATTTTTATTGACAACTCACACTCTACAGAATCTCCAAAAGTTCAAAAAAAGACTCAAGTACACATAGAACTTGATGGTTTAAATATCTCTCTTGGCATATCAAAATCAAGTTCAAGTGAGATATTTTATAAAGAAATTCTTATAGAATTTTATGATGCTTATGGTGAGACAGATAAGACTTTTGAAAAGTTACTTCAAGATTTTAGATATGAACAACTTCGTATACTTTGTGTAGACATAAAAGGACTGGCAGGAACTATTGGTGCACAAAAACTGCATACTATTGTTACAGAGATGTTAAAAAACTTATCATATAAAAAACATGATTTTTTACCTGAACTTGTACAGCAATATAGCAAAGAGTTACAACTCATTAATAGTTCTATTAAGACTTATTTAGATTAATCAGTTTTTTATTATCTGTTTTTTAGTATAATCACTTTAATTATAATAAGGAATTTTACAAGATGAGTTTTTTAAAAGAGTACGATAGCGAAATATTTGATTTATGTGAAAAAGAGTTAGAGCGTCAAACTGACCACTTAGAGATGATTGCATCTGAAAACTTTACACTTCCAGCAGTAATGGAAGCTATGGGTTCAGTGTTTACAAATAAATATGCAGAGGGTTATCCTGGTAAACGATACTATGGTGGCTGTGAGTATGCTGATGGTGTTGAACAGTTAGCTATAGACCGTGCTTGTGAACTTTTTGGCTGTAAGTTTGCAAATGTTCAGCCTCACTCAGGCAGCCAAGCTAATGGTGCAGTTTATGCAGCACTTCTTAAAGCTGGTGACAAACTTTTAGGTATGGATTTAAGCCATGGTGGTCACCTAACACATGGTTCTAAACCATCTTTTTCAGGTAAGAACTACTCATCATTTACTTATGGTGTTGAACTTGATGGACGTATTAACTACGAGAGAGTTTTAGATATTGCTCAAATTGTTAAGCCTAAAATCATCGTTTGTGGTGCTTCTGCTTACGCTCGTGAAATCGACTTTAAAAAATTCCGTGAAATTGCTGATGCAGTTGGTGCTATTCTTTTTGCTGACATTGCACACATCGCTGGCTTAGTTGCAGCTGGTGAGCACCCAAGTCCATTCCCTTATGCACATGTTGTTACAACTACAACTCACAAGACTCTTGCCGGACCTCGTGGTGGAATGATCATGACTAATGATGAAGATATGGCAAAGAAACTTAACTCAGCAATTTTCCCAGCACTTCAAGGTGGACCACTTGTTCATGTTATAGCTGCTAAAGCTGTTGGTTTTAAGTATAACTTATCTCCAGAATGGAAAGAGTATGCCAAACAAGTTAAAGCAAATGCTAAAATACTTGGTGAAGTAATGGTTAAACGTGGTTACGATGTAGTCTCTGGTGGAACTGATAACCACTTAATCCTTGTATCTTTTGTAGGCACAGAGATCAGTGGAAAAGATGCTGATGCAGCTCTTGGAAATGCAGGTATCACTATCAACAAGAACACTGTTCCTGGTGAGACTCGTAGTCCTTTTGTAACTTCAGGTATTCGTATTGGTTCAGCTGCTCTTACAAGCCGTGGTATGAAAGAAAAAGAGTTTGAACTCATTGCGAATAAAATGGCTGATGTTTTAGATGACATTACAAACACTGAACTTCAAGCGACTATAAAAGAAGAGTTAAAAGCACTTGCTCAAAACTTTGTAATTTATAACCAACCAACTTACTAGATAAAATAAAAGGGGATATTTTGACTTCTATGGATTTGAAACTTATTAAAATGGTGAGTGATCATTACTGGATTAAGAGAGACTCTGTAGTTGATAAGCTCTCCTTTAAAGGTCGTACTTTTTACAACAAGTTTGAAAAAGTAAACGCAACGCTTAGCCAGTCAGTCATTAATCAACATATAAAAGGTGAGATAACCGTAGCTCACTCACTTGTTAATAAACATGCTAAGGTTGAAAATATTGTAATAGACTACAATGGTCGTGACCCTGAACGTTTTTACCATAAAGCACAACTTCTTCTTCGTGAAGAGGGTTACATAAACTTTACAGCATATCAAACAAAAACTGAGGGTCATCTACATGTATACATTCACAAGGGACATACAACTCTGGCAGAAGCTATACAACTTGGTAAAATGATTAGTATGAAATTAGCTGCTAAACAACCAAAACAGTGGCGTATGTTTCCAAATGCTGATATGCCAGATGAGTACAACATACTCACTCTTCCATATGAAGTATATGCAAAAGAACGCGGAGCATCTTGGTCTAAGCACATGTAACTTTTGAAGTTATGATACAATCTAGCGAAATAAAGAGGAAAAACTATGAATGATAAAAATGAACTTAACGATATAATACTAAACAAAGGCAATGCAAATGGCTCAAACAAGAAGATTGTTTTAGCTGTAGCTACACTTGGTGTAATTTTAATCATCGTAGTTATGCTTATGAACTCTCTTAGTTCAAACGGCACAGATAATCTTCCTCAAGCAGTTCTACCACCGGAACCTCAGAGCCAGTTAGCTGAAACTGCAACTGAAGAACCTCTTTTTGAAGAGATCGAAGTTGTTGAAGAAGAGAGTAGTTCTGATGCTGACTTAGATCTTATTGCGCAAAAGCTCAAACAAGAGAGTTTAGAAGAAAAAATGACAGTTACAGAGAGTGTTGTTACTCGTAAACCTGAGCCAAAAGTTACAGCAAAAAAAGTTATAAAAAAAGAGAAGATTGTTAGAAAAACTACACCTAAGAAAAAAGTACTTGCTTCTGGTAATTACTATATACAAGTTGGTTCTTTTTCAAAGTATGAACCAAATAAAAAGTTTATAAGTTCAATTACAAGATTAGGTTATAACTACAAATACCATAAAGTTTCAAAACTAAATAAAGTACTTGTTGGACCATTTAAAACTCGTAATGATGCTAATAATGCAAAACGTGTACTTCGCTCAAAAGTTGAACCTGGTGCTTTTTTAGTAAAACTCTAGAGGGACTATGATATATTCTAAACAATTTACACTCGACCAACTTGCACCTATTGCAGTGTACTCTAAACTCAAAGAGATGTTTTCAAAAGAGATTACTTATCTTTTTGAGTCTGCTGGAGGAAGTGAAGGAAACTACTCATTTATCTGTATAGGTGCTCGCGAGCGTCTTCAGTATATAAATGAGCAGACACTCTACACTGACTCTTTAGGAGTACAGCACAAAAAAGATGAAACTCCCTTTACATTTTTAAAAGAGTACTATAAACACAAAGACACAACTATTTACAAAGAGGCTACAAAAAAACTCAAAGTTGGTTATGTTGATGGTTTTATCGGTTATATCGGTTACGATATGGTAAAAGTGTTTGAACCTAAACTCGGTTCAAGTATGGATAACCTTCGAGATGAACTCCAAACTCCTGACCTTGACCTCATTTTACCGAAGATGATTTTAGTTTACTCACATAAAAACCATCAGATTACACTTGTCAGTACACTAAAAGAGTATGAAGAGAAGTTTATGAGTGTTCATGATGATCTAAAAGGCTCATACACTTACAAACATCGTGTTCATAATGTTGGGAATGACCAAGGTAGTTTTGCACACTCTAAAGAAAAATTCTTTGAGATGATAGACAGATCAAAAGAGATGATAAAAAGTGGTGATGTTTTTCAGATACTTATGACAAACCGTTTTACTAGAAACATAAAAGTAGACCCTTTTAGTTTTTACCGTATTTTACGCGCTAAAAATCCCTCTCCATATATGTTTTTAATGGAGTATGAAGAGTTTAGTATAGTTGGTAGTTCTCCAGAAGTTATGGTGCGTTTAGAAGAGAATGAGCTCCTACTACGTCCAATCGCTGGAACTCGTAAACGCGGCGAGACAAAAGAGAGAGATAGAGAGCTAGAAGAGGAACTTTTAGCAGACCCTAAAGAGTTGGCTGAGCACCTTATGCTTATAGATCTTGGTCGTAATGATGTTGGTCGTGTTGCAAAAACTGGAACGGTAAAAGTAGAAGATATGATGCATATAGAGAGATTTTCTCATGTTATGCATATAGTTTCAGATGTAACAGCAGAGCTCGCTGAAGATAAAGATATGTTTGACCTTTTCATGGCAACATTTACAGCAGGGACAATGACCGGTGCTCCTAAAATACGTGCAATGGAGCTTATAGCTGAGTATGAAGGTCTTAAACGCGGCTTTTATAGTGGTAGTATAGGGTACTTCGGTTTTGATGGAAATATGGACTCTGCTATTACAATTCGCACAGCTATGGTGAAAGAGGACAAGGTTATACTTCAAGCGGGTGCTGGAATAGTAGCAGACTCAGTAAAAGAGTCTGAGTACCAAGAGGTTGAAAACAAACTTGGTGCCCTTATACACTCTCTTCACGACTTAGATAAGAAGTAGTTTTATGCAACTCTTCTCTATCTTTGGAAACCCTGTTTCACACTCACGCTCTCCCCTTATGCACAATAGTGTTTTTCATAACCTAAACTACAGTGCTTGCTATACAAGAACACATCTTGAAGATGGTACAAAACTCAAAGAGACTTTTTTTGCCTTGGGTCTTAGTGGTGCAAATGTAACTGTTCCCCATAAAGAGGCTGCGTTTAATGCCTGTGATGAAGTTCGTGGATTTGCTTCGACAGTAGGAGTAGTCAATACTCTTGTAAATGAAAATGGAAAGCTTATAGGCTACAACACTGATGCAGATGGTTTTATGTATGCTATACAAGAGTTTGGTGAGATTAAAAATATTTTAGTTCTAGGTGCTGGTGGTACTGCAAAAGCTCTTTGTGCTCGTTTTAAACAAGAGGGCATAAATGTAAGTGTCATCAACAGAAGCGAAGGTCGTCTTAGCTTTTTTAAAGACTTAGCTTGTAGTACTTTTACTTGGGATACATTTGAGTTAACAAAGTATGACCTTGTAGTAAATACAACAAGTGCAGGACTCAAAGATGAAGAGCTCCCTGCTCCAAAAGAGTTAATAGATAAAATATTAGAGCATACTCTTTATGTAGCGGATGCCATCTATGGAAAGATGACACCTTTTTTAAAATTAGCACAAGAGAAAAATATAAGATTTAAAGATGGTGCGGATATGCTACTTGGTCAAGGTGTTCTTGCGAATGAACTCTTTGTAAATCATACACTAGATAAAGAGGCTATAAAAGAAAAAATGGCACTTAGCTTTCAGCTTTAGGCTAAACGCGAACTCTATCTTCAAGAGCTCTTGTAAGAGAGAGCAGATCTATGTTTTCCAAACTCACTCCCGTTGGTACCCCTTGCGCAATTTTCGAGAAGTTAACATTAAAAGCACTCAGCTTGTCTTCTATGTAGAGAATAACTGCATCATTAGCTATAGATGGTGTGAGTGCAAATAAAATCTCATTTACCCCACTTTCAACCAACTCTTCAAGTTTAAGTATATTTAACTCATTTAACGAGTCTAATACAAAATACTTTCCATCAAAGAGACCATTTTCTTCTAAAAGTAAAATATCTTTTGCATTTTCAACCATACAAAGAAGTGTAGAGTCTCGTCCATCATCTGTACAGATATAACAGAGTTCATCTTCACTCATACCACCACAGTCTGTACACTTTTTCAAGCTTCCTAAAGCATCTTCTATAGCATGAGAGATTCTCATACCTACGAAAGTATCATTCATTATCATATGATAAGCGAGTCTTGTTGCTGATTTTTTTCCAATAGTTGGAAGTTCTTGTAGTGAATCAACGAGTCTGTTAAATTTTTCTAATGACCTATTCATTTTCTACTCTTTTCATATTTTTTGGAAGTAAAATCCATAACTTAAGTGGCGATTTGAGTCTTCCAGCTGTTTCTAAAGCCTCGTCCCCTGCTCCTAAAAACAGATCAGCACGGACAGCCCCTTTTATAGCACCACCAGTATCTTGTGCAAATACTACACGAGACTCTTCTTTTTCATCTACACTTGCGTTTAAGTAGAGCATACTTCCTAATGGTATGTATTTTCTATCTATTGCGACAGAGCGTTTTGGAGTAAGTTCTAAGCCTAATGCACCGGTGGCTCCTTGTGTTCTCGCTTTAAAGTAAACAAGAGAGTCGTTGTAGTTAAGAACTTCATCTACTCGTGAAGGGTTTGCATCTAACCAAGCTTTTATACTTTGAAGAGAGACCTCTTCTAATGTTAAAGCATTAATCTTTACTAAATATCTTCCAATTGCTCTATACTTATGTCCATTTTGATTGTCGTAGCCTACAAACATTGTAGAGTTATCATCAAGTTGTACTCTTCCTGAACCTTGAATCTCAAGAAAAAATCTATCTACTTTTGAGTCACAGTAACAGATCACACTCGCATTTATATCTTCTCTTTTACTCTCAGCTCTCGTAGCATAAGGTACGAGTCTATTCCCCTCTATTTTACCTCTTAATCGGTAGTGCTTAAGTGCTGGGTAAATACTACTTAAGTCTACTATTATTAAATCCTCTGGTGTTTCATAGAGTGGATACTTATAAACTTCACTTTGTGTGAGTGAAGCATAGAGCTGTGCTTCATAGTAACCAGTAAGGAGACCTTCACTCTCTGACTCTTTTGTGTTTATCATAAAAGGTGTAAAGTTTTCTCTTAAAAAAGTTTCACTATCAACTGTAGTTTTAGCCTCTTCACATAAAGAGCCATAGAGTTTTTTTGCTTTTGATGTACGGCAGTTGTTTATAAAGTTCTCTAATACAGTAGTGTAATTTTCTTGCTTAAAGTTGGGAAGAGACGCAAAGTCACTCTCTAAAAGATAGGTATTTGGAAGTTTTTCAAAAAGAACTTTAGGTTTAGTAGAACAGCCAAAAAATAGCAGTGTAATGATGAGTAGATATAGGGTATGTTTCATAAAGCGAATTATACCATTTATAATATTTATTTTTTATGGGTATAATTTCAAAAATATTTTTATAAACTATAGGGAAAAAATGGAAGATTTAAGTTACTACGAAATTTTAGAAGTATCACAAAGTGCCGATAAAACAACTATTAAAAAAGCCTACAGAGCTATGGCGAAAAAGTACCACCCTGATAAGAATCAGGGGGACCAAGAGGCTGAACATAAGTTCAAACTCTGTAATGAAGCATACCAGTGTCTCAGTGACGAACAACAAAAAAGCATCTATGACCGTTATGGTAAAGAAGGACTTCAAGGTATGGGTGGCGGTGGTCGTCGTTCATCTGCTGGTTTTGACGACCTAGGTTCTATGTTTGAAGAGATGTTTAGTGGCTTTGGAGGCGGTGGTGGACGAGGAAGAAGACGTCAAAACCCTGCTGATATGGACAAGTACCCTCTTGATATGAATGTTGATATGACTCTCTCCTTTAATGAAGCTATCTTTGGTTGTGAGAAAGAGGTTACATTTAAGTACAAAAAAGCTTGTAAAGATTGTAAAGGTACGGGTGCGAAAAACGGTAAACTTTCAACTTGTAAACAGTGTGGCGGTCAAGGTCAAGTAGCAGTGCAACAAGGTTTTATGACATTTGCACAGACATGTCCAGCATGTCAAGGCTCAGGGAGTGCTGCAACTGATAAATGTAAGTCTTGTAAGGGAAAAGGTTACGATGAAGTTAAAGAGAGTGTAACTGTTAATATTCCTGCCGGTATTGACACTGGAAATCGTTTAAGAGTTTCTGGAAAAGGAAACATTGGTAAAAAAGGAAATCGTGGCGATCTTTATGTAACTTTTGAAGTACAACAAGATAAACACTTTATTCGTGATGACAATGATGTCTACATAGAAATACCAGTCTTTTTCACACAGGCCATTACAGGTGAAAGCATCACTATTCCTTCACTTACAGGTGAGTTAGAACTGCAACTTGCAGTAGGTACAAGAGATAAACAACGCTTTACATTTAGAGGCGAAGGTATAGAAGATGTGCATGGCCACGGTAAGGGAAACCTTATTGCCATCATTAACATACAGTACCCAGCAAAACTAAGTGATGAACAAGCAGAGTTGATCTCTAAACTTCAAGAATCATTTGGCATCGAATCAAAACCCCATGAAGGTGTTTTAGACTCGGCTATAGACAAAATGAAAAGCTGGTTTAAGTAAAAATATGAATAGATCAAACCTCAAAAGCAAACTTTCAACACTAGCTCTGTCTATGTTTAGAAAAGACTTTTTCGGTATATATCACGGGAGTATCTCAGCAAAAACTGAGTCAAACCGTTTTGTAATTAATACTAAAGAAGCTGTTTTTGATGCGCTTGATGAACAGAGTCTTATTGAATTATATTTTAAAAAAGATTATAGATGGAACCAAGCGAGTATAGATGCAAATATTCATTTTAGCATCTATTCTCAAGTAAGTGAAGCGAAGTTTATCTGTTTTTCTATGCCTCAGTTTACAACAGCATACTCTCTACAACATGAAACAATTATTCCCAAAGATTACTTTGGACATACAGAAATAGGTGAGATAGAGATAATAGATCCCAAACAGTTTGAAGACTGGTATGATAGAGCTGATAGTGAAATAGCGCACTATCTACAAACTAGAAAAACGAATATCATGGTTATTAGAGGATATGGTGTTTATGCTTATAGTCGAGATATGCACGAAATGGCTAAGAAGCTCGCCATTTTAGAGAAGAGTTGTCGTCTACTTATGCTTGACAACTCTCAAACAAGTTTAGATACCGAGTAGAACTACTTTAAAACTACCATATTATCTACAACATCTATAACGCTTACTTTATCTCCCTCTTCATATTTTGAGAGATCATTTAAAGTCTGCCAGTAAGTTCCATGAAACTTTATTCTTCCCTCTATTACTATACCTACACCAGAAACATGTGCTCTCTCTTCACTCTCACTACTCTCCTTAGACATCTTCTCTAGTAGAGTGTTTCTAAAAGTATATGCAAGTATAAGAGCAAGTACAAAAGCTACTGCAACTTGCAGAGTTCCATTGTCAAAAAGATAGAAGTTAGAGACTAAACCAACTACAATAAATCCTAAACCTAAGAAAAAAAGTACAAATGAAAATATAAGTGCTTCTAAACCAATGAGTAAAATACCAAAAGCAATAAGATATGAAACAGAAATAACTTCTATCATTTATGCTCCTTTTGAACCTAAAATATCTTTGAGTATTGAGAGTGAGCCTATCATTTCTGTCGTTTCATAAGGTACAATCACCTTATCATTTGACTCATTTCGTGCGAGTTCTGCAAAAGCTGCTATTCTATCTTTTGCAAGTAAGAACTCTGCAGCTTGAGGGTTTTCAGCCATCGCCGAGTTTATCATAAGCATCGCTTTTCTCTGCCCCTCGGCTACTTTTTCCAGCTCATACTTCTTTGCATCAGCCATTCTTTCTATCGCTTCAGCTTCAAGATAAGCCTTGGCTCTGTCACCCTCAGCCTCACGGATTACAGCCTCTTTATCGGCCATTGCTTTTAGCTCTATGGCACGTTTTTCACGTTCTGCTTTCATCTGCATATTCATAGCTTCTTCTATCTCTAAAGGAACAGATATATCGCGAAGCTCGACACGCATTGTTTTTACACCCCATTTTACAGAAGCATCATCTATAGCTGTTAAAATTTTACGGTTAAGTGTATCACGAGAAGAGAGTGTCTCATCGAGTGCTAACTGCCCTATTTCAGCACGAAGAGTTGTTGTTGAGAGATTTGCCAATGCATTTTTAAAGTCTACTATTCCGTAAGTTGCTTTTTTAGCATCTTCTACTTGAACAAACACGATTCCATCAACGCTAATATTTACATTATCTCTGGTTATAACATTCTGTTGAGGAATGTTAATAATCTGCTCTTGTTTTGTCAACTTTTCACGAATTGCATCTAAAATTGGAATGATAATATGGAATCCACCTTCTAAAGTTTTGTTATATTTTCCAAGTCTTTCTATGATATATGCATTTGATTGTGGAACGATCACAATCCCCTTAATTATGATAATTGCAACTGCAATTACTATAGCCAAACTTATGATACTTACTGCTTCCATTAAAACCACCTCTGTTAAATTTTACTTTATTCTACTCAGAAGCAACTTATTTATAAATTAAATTTGTTTTTATCAAGGTTTAATGCGAATTTACCTATTATTACATAAATATCAAGAAGTAAGGTTTTATATATATGATTACATGGATGCAGAGACATAAGAAATGGTTAATAATAACTATCTGGATTTCAACTATCGCATTTGTTGGCGCTGGTTTTGTTGGATGGGGACAGTATAGTTATGGTGATAAAGCAGGTGCAGTAGCAAAAGTTGGAGAGGTTGAGATAACTCAAGGTGAACTTCAAAAAAGCTACTCAAATCTTTATGCAAGATACAACCAGATGTTTCAAGGAAACTTCGATGAAGAGAAAGCAAAACAGTTTGGTCTTCAAAAGCAAGCACTTGATCAGTTAGTAGATCAAGCTCTTATTTTAAACCTTGCTGCATCTTATGACCTACAAGTAAGTGACACAGAACTTATTGCAGCACTAAGAAAACAAGAGTACTTCTTTAAAGATGGTGTTTTTGATAAAGAGTCGTATAAAACTATTCTTTCTCAAAACAGACTCAACACTAAAGAGTATGAAGCAGGTCTTCGTAAAGAACTCCTTATACAAAAAACTCTTGACCTTCTTCCTGTTGAAGTAAGTGAAAATGAGACAAATGTACTCAACACTATTATGAATATCGCTGATAAAATCAACTATAAAGTTTTAAGTGAAGATATGATTAATATTGACACTTCAGATGCAGTTTTAAAACCATTTTGGGAGACAAAACAGCAAAACTTTATGAGTGAAAAAGCTTATACTGTAAAGTTTATTAAACAAGCTCAAGTAGTAGCAGAAGTAGATGATGCTAAACTTGCTACATACTACGCAGATAACAAAACTCACTTTAAAGATACAGAAGGGAAAATACTTCCACTAGAGTCTGCGAAAGATGCGATTAAAAAAGAGTTAAATGCTAAAGCTACTAAAGATAAAGCACTTAGAACATACATTGCTTACAAAAAAGGTAAGCTTGATGCAAATACTACTTTTGAGAGTGCTACAGTTTCTATTAGTAACAATCCTTTTGGAGAAGAAGCTTTAAGCAAAATAACGAAACTTTCGAAAACTTCACCCTATATGAAACCAGTTATGGTTAATGGGATCTACCATACTTTTGAGTTAGTAAGTGTAAATGCACCTGCACCAAAATCATATGAAGAAGCTAAAGCAGAAGTTTTAGCACTTTTTGTAGCACAGACAAAAAAAGCTAAACTTCAAGAGTTAGCAAATGCTTCTGTAGACACTTTTAGTGGTATGAACACTCCATTTATTACAGCACAAGACAGTGCAGTGATTACAGAGTTAACATCTCAAGATGCAACAGAGTTTTTACAAAAACTATTTACTAGCGATAAAAAACGCTCATACATAGCATTAAATAGTGGAAAGATTGTTCTTTACTACATTTTGGAACAAAAATTGCTTGAAAAATCAAATAAAGCATTAGCTTCATCAATGATGAAACTAAAAAGTGGAATGTTTAATAGTGCTCTTATAAAAAGCCTAAAAAACAAATACCAAACAGAGATATTTATCCAAGGACTCTAAATTGAGTAGAACTGTTTTAGCCATAGATATTGGCTCTACAAAGATATGTGCAATCATCGCCCAAGTAGCAAATGATAATACTATTGCTATCACTGGTGCAGGAACTACAAAAGCTCAGGGTCTTAAGCGCGGTAGCATTACAAACATAGAACTAGCTTCTAGAAGTATTCGAACAGCTGTAGATGATGCTAAACGAGTATCTGGTAGTGATGTATCTTCTGCTATTGTCTCTATGAGTGGTGCATATACTAAAAGCCTTAACTCTAATGGTATTGTAAATATTCAGAGTAAAGAGATTAGCTTCAAAGAGATAGAGCGTGTTATGCACACTTCTCTTTATAATGCAAACATTCCAAATGAGTATGAAGTCCTTCATGCACTTCCATTTAACTTTAAAGTAGATGACCAAGACTTTATAGAAGATCCTCTTGGTATGAATGCTTCGCGTTTAGAAGTAGAAACACATATCATCACAACTCAGAAATCAAATCTAAATAACCTCAAAAAAGCAGTTCAAGGTGCTGGAGTAGAAGTAGAAAACATTGTTTTAAACTCTTATGCTTCATCTATTGCAACTCTTAATGATGATGAAAAAGAGTTAGGTGTAGCAGTGATTGATATGGGTGGAAACACTAGTAACATCGCTATACATGCTGGAAATGCAATTAGATACAACGAGTTTCTCGGTGTAGGTTCAAACCATGTAACAAGTGACCTTTCAATGGCACTTCATACACCTCTTAATGTAGCAGACAGTGTAAAACTAACATATGGTTCACTCACGGACCAGAGTAATGACCTTATAGAAATTCCTGTTATTGGTGATGTAGAATCAACACATGAAGTCTCTTTAGATGTTGTTCATAATGTAATTTATGCTAGAGTTGAAGAGACGCTTATGATACTTGCACAGTTCATTGATAACAGTGGGCTTAAAGAACAAATGGGAGCTGGTATAGTTCTCACAGGTGGTTTTTCTAAGATGGAAGGTATCCGTGAGTTAGCAATAGCTACTTTTGGTTCAATGCCAGTTCGTCTAGCTCGTCCAGTTGAGACTGACGGCCTTTTTGATGAACTTCGTGGTGCAGAGTTTTCAAGTGCTATTGGGCTTGTTATGTATGCTGCGTTTGCTTACACTCCTTATGAGATAGATGTAAACAAACGAGTACGTCATACAAACGAAACACCGACTGCTCATACGAGTGTTGACCTAACACCATCTATCGAAATACCGACTACTCCTACTTTGGATTCTATGGGAAAAGAGAGTAAACCGAGTATGATTTCTTTAGATGATAATAAAGGGAAAAAAAGTGATGAAGCCGGTGGATTTGGTAAGTTTTGGAACTGGGCAACCCAGTTATTTTAAGGAGTAGAGTAATGGAACCATTTGTAGTAGAAGAATCAAGCAACCTTTCGGGTGCAAGAATTATAGCTGTTGGCGTTGGTGGCGGTGGTGGAAACATGATCGGTCATATGCTTAAAGAAGGAGTTTCTGGTATTGAGATGATGCTAGTAAACACAGATGCGCAAGTATTAAGTGAAGACTCAGCAGCATCAAAAATTCAAATCGGTGCGAAACTTACTAAGGGTCTTGGTGCTGGTATGAAGCCTGAGATTGGTAAGGACTCTGCTTTAGAGAGTTACGATGAGATTCGTGCTTCACTAGAGGGTGCAGACATTGTATTTATCTCTGCTGGACTTGGTGGTGGAACAGGGACTGGCGCTGCACCAATCGTTGCAAAAATCGCTAAAGAGGTTGGAGCACTGACTATCTCTGTAGTGACTAAACCTTTTATGTTTGAGGGTAAAAAGAGACTTAAACTTGCTGAAGCTGGTTTAGAAGAGCTTAAAAAAGAGTCTGATTCTATTGTTGTTATTCCAAATGACAGACTCCTCTCTATCATCGACAGAAAGCTTGGATTTAAAGATAGTTTTAAAATCGTTGATGGTGTTTTAGCACAGGCTGTGAGTGGTACTTCAGGTATCATCCTCTCAAACGGTGACAATGACATCAACCTTGACTTCGCTGACCTTAAGACTGTAATGAACCATAAAGGTATGGCTCTTATGGGTGTTGGTGAGCATGAGGGTGACAATGCAGCTTATGAAGCTATTAAAGCGGCTATTGAGTCTCCACTTCTTGATAATATGAGCATTAATGGTGCAATGGGTGTTTTAGTTCACTTCAGTATGCACCCAGAATTTCCAATTATGGATATTTATGATGCTATGAATGTTGTAAATGAGAGTGCTGATGATGATGCTGACATTATTTTCGGTACATCTTCAGATGAAACACTTGCCCCAAACTATGTAAAAATTACTATAGTTGCAACTGGTTTTGACAAAGAAAAAGAAGAAGCTCCTACTACAAATAAAGGTGACTATGTTGGTGATGCACCAGTAGTTCCCCGTGTAAAAGTTCGCCCTCGCTTAGTTGTTGGTGGTGACATGGATCCTGAATACTTAGATACTCCAGCTTATATGAGAAGACAACAAGACTAAACTTTGTCAGATTCTACTTCCTACGAAAGACTTATGAAGGCCAAAACACTCCTTGGCCTTCGTCAAACTTCATCTCTAAAAGAGATAAAAAACTCCTACAAAAACCTTATGAAAAAATGGCATCCAGATAAGCATACAGATAATCCCGATAAAGCTACAAAAATGAGTATGTTAATAAATGATGCCTATGAGATAGTAATGGAATACTGCAATAGTTTTGAATACCCTTTTGATGAAGAGAGTATTAAAAAAACAACTTATACACCTTCAGAGTGGTGGCACGACAAGTTTGGTGGACGTTAAAGCCAAACTCCATTTTTTATAAAATAACTGAGGGGATAAGCAGTTACTACAAGTACATACACAAAACTAAACACAAGTGAGACTCTCTCTCTTTTTTGTAACTCATCCTCTTTAAATGGTATAAATCCAATAACTAAACCCTCAAATGTTCCAACAAAAAGAACACCATACAGAAGATAACCTACATAACTATAATCTTGTTGCAGCAAACAAAATGGACAATGATGCGAAGGAAGTTCATAAATATATGTCCCAAAAAATGCTACTAAAGAGATAAGTGCTATAAAAATAAATGTTAAATTTAAAAAGGAAAAAAGTTTTGCCTGTGTCAGCTTACTTACTATATACATCAAAATAAAGTTACCATAAAAAAGTGTTAAGAGAAGGCTATGAGGCATACTTAATACTAAGGAAAGATAAGTATCGTCATTAGTAGAAAAAATTGCTCCACAGCAATCTACAACACTCGTAATATCTATGTTTAAAAACATAAGTGTCTCAAGTATGATTTCTACTACAAAAAGAAAATAAAAAAGTAAAAAGAGTTGAAATTTCTGCTTGAGATAGGGTTGTGACTCATCTTGCATATCCTCTTTGTCTAAAGTTATCCAGTATGCAAAAAGATAAAGATTAATAATCTTTAAAAAAAGAAGTGGTGTTGCATACTCACTTGCATTTACCACCCCTGCCCCACACATCGCCCCTGGTAAAACAAAAGAGATTTTGTCTAAAGTAAAGATGAAGAATAAAAAGAGAGGAAGCTTTATATAAAAGATGTACTTAATGATAGTAGCAGTTAAATAACTCTGTTTTTCTAATGAATACTGTAGTTTTGTAGTTGCATTTGCATCCCACTTTCTAACTATTTTTAGACTCATAATAAATGCGATACTACTAAAGAGTACAAAGAGAATGTTAAGTATGTAAAGTGTTAAAATCTCAGGATTTAGAAGCATTAGAGTAGTTTTCCATTTTCTATGTTTAACACTCTATCTACAAAATCAAGATTAAAAAAGAGTGGGTCATGAGTAGCTATAACTATAGTTCTCTTTTGAGACTTCATCTTTTTTATCATCTCTATAAACTCAAGTGAGAGTTTTTCATCAAGGTTAGCAGTAGGCTCATCTGCTAAAATAATCTTAGGAGCATTTATATTTGCCCGAGCGATTGCTACTCTTTGCTGCTCTCCACCAGAGAGGTTTTTGACTAGAGTATCTTTTTTTTCTTCTATGTTAAAGAGTGTAAGTTGTTCACTCAAACGCGACTCAAGCTCACTTCTCTTCAAATTTACAGGTACGAGAGGGAGGAGTATGTTGTCTTTTACACTTAGAGTCGGTATGAGGTTATACTTTTGAAACACAAAACCAATGTTCTCTCTTCTATAAGTACAAGCAAAATGATCTGCAAGTTTGGAGATATGCTTCTTATCTACTATTACTTCACCACTTGTAGGCTTCGAGAGTCCTGCTATCAAAGAGAGTATACTACTTTTACCACTTCCACTCACTCCCTTTAACACTACAACTTCACCCTCTTTAAGTGTGAAGTTTATTTTATCTAAGGCTATAACATTGTTGTCGTAGTGTTTTTCTACATCTCTAAACTCTATCATCTCATAACCTCGTCAGCTTCAAGTGTAGCCACTCTCCATGAAGGAATAATAGTCGCAGCAATGTAGAGTGGAACACTCAAAAAAAAGAGTAAGGAGAGTGTTTCATAATCTACACTAAACACTAAAGAGTAATCTTGCAGTAGTTCTGTGTTCTTTAAAAATATACCTTTTAAAAGTGGTGCATTTAAAACATAGACATAAATAAATGCTAGTACAATACCAAGTATATAAGCACTCAAAGATATAAGTAAACCCTCATAAAGTTTAGCATTGAGTATATCACTCACTCTCCAGCCTATGGCTTTAAGTACTCCAACCTCTCTTTTTTCTTCACTACTAAGTCCACTCATCTTGTCGTAGATAATAATAAAGTAAGTAAAAAAGCTAATTATAAAAATAGTTAAGAAAAAACCACTCTTAAAGTTATAAAGTGACTCATACTCTACTATGAGATCCTCTTTTAGTTGTACATTTGCATTGGGAAGTTGTGTGGTTATTTTGTTAGCTATAAAGCCTATTTCATCTCTATTTGCTACACTTACTGCTATATCTGTAGCTTCATATGCAGTATAAGAAAATATCTCTCTTGCGAGTTGCTCGCTCATCACTATCATATATTTACTATGAAATGTATCCTCACTCTCAAAACTATCACTAATAGTTACTTTTTTTAAAGACCCATCAGCTCGTATAAAATTAAAGTAGTCCTTATAGTAACTCTTTTTAAGTAGCTCTTTTAGCTCTTTACTCACCAGCATTGAGTTAGCTTCAAAGCTTTTACTCTTTAAAAGCTCATTTAGGTTTTTATCTGCATATGTTTCAAACTCATCCACTCCAACAATAGTAAAAATTCTGTCTGCATTAGTAAAATAGTAAGAGCCATAGACACGAGGGAGTGCACCACTCACACCGTTAATAGCTAAAATGTTAGAGACAACTTCTCTGTTGATGCTTGTCTCTCGCATAGCTTTTGTATCTGTTACGACTATATCTGGAGTATATTTTATTTTTTTACTGTACTCTGCTTTCATCGCATTTGAGAGGAAAAAAGTACTCCCAAGAAGTGCTACAAGAAGAGTCATAACAAGAGTTAAAAAGAGGTTTTTAAAGCCATTTCTACGAATACTTCCAAGTGTATACTCTAAAAGGTAGAAGTTAAAACTTCTAGTCAAGATTTCTCACCATATACTCAGTTACTTCCTCAAAACTAAGTGGTGCTTTTCCCTTATGCTCAAGAGAAAAACTCATAGCTTTTTTCTTGTCGCTAAAGGCTATAAGCTCATGTCCCATAGGTCCTGTTACATCACTTCCAAGTACAAAGTAAGCACTCTTTGCATTTAAAGTCTCTAGTGTATAGTAGTCTTGAACTAAGATCTCAGTGATGCCTTCTTTGTTGTTAAAGCAGAACTTCATCATATCTTTTATGCCATCAAACTTGTAAGTTTCACCTTGAGGGTAGTTTATCTGCGCAACCCAAGTTGGATAGTAATGAAGATACATACCACACACCTGACACTTTTCATCTTTTGTTACACTCAGCTTGTCATAGTGTTTATGAGAGGCTCTTTTTTTATCCCATATATAAAGTGCTAAAGATTCTGCATGTTTAGTGTTTAGTTTAGTACATATGTTTTGAGTTTTAATGGCTTCATAGAGTTTGTCATAAGTTTTATACTCTTGAAATGCAAGGTTTGGACACTTTTTAGTAAGTATCTTCTCTCCCATTGGGTAGACACTTTTTTCTTTTACATCTTGTGAAAGTGTTGGGTATGAGAAGAGTTGTATTGTGAGTAGAAAAAGAAGTGAAAATTTAAGAGTATTCATTTACTTAGACCTTTTTTAAATGTAAGTAAATTTTACCCTAATAGTGTTAAAAAAGTGTTAAATTTTAAGAAGCATTAATCGTCTTACAAAGAGAACAATAAGAGCTACGGCAAGAAACTTGAAGTCAATTTCACTTGCTATATGAATATTTTCAAATGTATCACTTTGTGTTGCCTCTAAACCCATCGCTTGAAGTTCAAGAATTTTTGGAGAGTAGACTGCACTAAACATAAGAGAAGCGAAAATAACACTTATAGATGCACCAAAAAGTATAGCATCACGTTGCCCCATTTTGTACTGCACAGCTTCATAAATACCAACAAATACAGCTAAAGCATAGATCCAGTAAGAGAATCTATGAAAAATCTCACCCATAATAATACCGGCATTATAGTTATCTAAAAGTACCCCGGCTAGGATCTTATCTGTATGAAAAACAACAGGTGCAACTATAGCACCAAGAACTAAAACGCCACCAAATGAAGCGGCTAACATAATAAAGTAACTAAAATCTACATAAATATTTCTTTTCAAAATTTATACCTTTAATGTAAAGCCTCTATCGAAATCACTATAATCTTTATAGAAATCGAGGCTCCTAAAATTTTTATCTTTTAAATAACTTTGTATTTTATCTTGTTGGTCATAACCCATCTCACAACTAAAAAACTTAATCTTTTGTTTTAAGACTTCATCAAGGAGTTTTTTAATAAGTTCATCACCTATTTTACCCCCGAACAGGGCATTTTGAGGCTCATAAGAGAGGTTAGACTCTAGACTCACACCATCTTCTATGTAGGGAGGGTTGGAGACAAGATAGTCTATCTTCTCCATGATTGGTTCTAAAAGAGAACCTAAACGCAACTCTATTCTATGCGTTAGGTCAAATTTCTCTATATTTACCTTAGCAATGGCAAGTGCAGCCTCTGAAATATCGACGGCAATAAAGCGTGCGTTTACAAAATGTTTTGCAAGCATAATGGAAATAATACCACTTCCAATACCAACCTCTACAAACGTAATATTTGCTTCTTTGTCTCTAAAATTTTTCTTCACTTCATCTATGAGAAGTTCTGTTTCAGGACGAGGTATAAGAGCACCCTCTTTTATGAAAAACTCTTCACTATAAAAACTCACACTATTTGTAATGTACTCAAAAGGCTCATTTTTTGAGCGTCTCTCTGCCCAAGAGTAGAGTCTCTCAAGATCTTTTAATTCTGTCTTTTGGTTTGTAATAAGCCAAAGTTCATCTACACCTAAGTGAGCCATAAGAAGTAGCTGTGCTTCTCTTGTGGCTCTTGGTATATTACTTTTAGAGAGTATTGTAGAGAGTTCAGAGAGAAGCTCTTTTACTAAACATTTGCTTCGCATTTTCCCTCTAAAGAACTACTACTTGTATCATTTATATCTACACCGAGCTCTTTTAAACGCTCTAACACTGGTGGATGTGTATAGTGAAAAAAGATATATAGAGGATGAGACAGTGGAAAACTTTTGTTTTCAGTCACTAACTTTTTAAGTGCATTTGCAAGCTCTATTGCTCCTGCAGGTCCACCAAGTTCACTTCCCATTTTATCTGCCTCATACTCATTATGACGACTTACTATACCCATAATAGGCATCATTAAAAAACCTAAAACTGGCATAAAAAGCATAAGAAGTATCATAAGTACATAAGGCTCTTGTGAGAGTCCCATTTCTAGGTAAAGGCCCTCTGGAAGATTTCCAAAGATACCAAACATAACAAAAAGCATAGCACCTACAAGCGCTATGTTTTTATAGATGTCACCGTGGGCAAAGTGTCCTAGCTCATGTCCAAGAACAGCAAGTAGCTCTTTGGTTGTTAGTTTTTCTATGAGTGTGTCAAAAAGAACAACACGTTTAGCCTTACCAAAGCCACCAAAGTAGGCATTTAGTCTTGCATCGCGTTTACTTGCATCACTTACAAAAACACCCGAACTTACAAAACCTGTTCTATCCATAAGGTCTTTTATGCTGCCATCAAGTTCTTCGTCTTGAAGTGGTGTAAGTTTATCAAAGAATGTTGCTCTAAATGCTGGGTATAGCATATTTATAAGTATAACAACTGCAAAAATAAACACAAAACTCCATAACCACCAGAGGTCAAAGTTTATTATAATTGCATAGATACCCCATACTATTAAAGAGCCAAAAACAAGAGTCATTACAAAAGATATTAAAGTGTCTTTTATCCATAAACCAAGAGTTGATTTGTTAAAGCCAAACTCTTTATCTAAAACAAATTTTTCATAATAGCCAAATGGTAGAGATATAAGTGAGTTTATCACTACAAAACCCATAACTACTGCTATGTTTAAAACCACTTCATTTTCAAACATGATGTTCTCTTGAAGTGCTTTTACACCAAACCCCATCCAAGCAATAAAAAGAAGATAGTCTACAAAAGTATTTACTATAGAGAGTTTCTCTTTCTCTACCGCATATTTTCCTGCGTTTAAAAAGTCACTAGCACCTAAAAGTACTGGTGTCTTTCGTTTGGCTTGGTTTATAAAGCCGATCTGCATTACACTTGTATAGATTGTGATGAGAATATAGAGTGTATATATCCCTGTTATTGTCATTAACATAATTTTTCCTTATATCTTAATCTGTAAGTGTAATAATATCATCTTATCTATTTATACGCACATTTTTTATAGGATCTTTTATTTTTATTTGGTCATTTACATTACCAAAGCTATTACTCGCTATTACATAGATACTTCCCATTATTAGTCCTGCAATTATTACAGCCCAAACTATTTTTTTCTTCTCACCTTTTAGTGTGTTATAGTCTCCTATTTCTTCTAATCTTGGCTCGCTCATTTCATTTTCCTTATAATATTTATTTTATTTGATTATACAATGAGAATATTATCATGTTAAACATAATGAAATATTAACTATATATTCTAATATTCTCTTAACAATCTCTTAACAGTTTTTCTATACTATACAATTATAACAACAAAAGGAAAAAAATGAAAAAGTTACTTTTATCTAGCTTACTTCTTGCTTCATCTCTCTTTGCAGTAGATGGTTATGAGGTTTACAAACAAAACTGTATGAAATGTCATGCAGAAATAATGACTGCGGAGTATGCACTCGCACATATAAATGAGCTCTCTGCACCACCAATGGTTGAAGTTTCAGGTCGATTAAAAGAAAATATAAAAACAACTGATGAAGAGGAAGATGTAGACCGTTACCTTTTTATACTTTTTGTAAAAGACTACATAGTTAATCCTAACCTAGACAACAGTATGTGTAACTCTGGTGCTATTGAGAAGTTTGGAACGATGCCTTCACTCAAAGGTAAACTAAAAGAAGAAGAGAAACAAGCCGTAGCCGAGTGGCTCTACGACAGATATGAAAACACGAAGTTCTAAGAACTTTTGTGTTTATAAAATGTAATCAACTACCTTAGACTCAGTTACTACCGTTTTTATGAACTCTACTACTTTTATGTGTGCTGGGTGAATGGCGTAACTTTCTAGGTCTGCTTTTGTTTTAAAAGTAGAGTATAAAGAGAGGTCCATAGCACGATCTGCTGTGTCGAAGTTTAGTCCTACTTCCATAGATATCAACTCATCTATTTTCTTTGGTAACTGCTCTAAAATCGCTTTTACCTTTACTAAATTTGCTTGCTTGTCATCTTCTTTGAACTTAAACATTACTATATGTACTATCATAAATTATTCCTTATTTTTTTGGCATTCTAGCGTAACTATATTTCATCTAGTAATCTCCCTACACAATCTATCGTTAGATAAGCCCTTTCCAGAAGTACTCAGCAATGCTTACAATAGCTACAACACCAAGAATGTTGAGCACAATACCGTAACGCATCATATCTTTAACATTTATAGCACCGGTACTCATAGCAATTGCGTTTGGAGGTGTGGCTATAGGGAGCATAAACGCATAACTAGCACAGAGAGTAG
>Ga0256826_1000431_pt1 | contig 25542 bp, 26 predicted proteins | sample CV79metaG_FD_185975 | JGI IMG/M metagenome (GOLD analysis project Ga0256826, IMG submission 185975) | Hydrothermal vent microbial communities from East Pacific Rise, Pacific Ocean - CV79 | ecosystem: Environmental > Aquatic > Marine > Hydrothermal vents | place: Pacific Ocean: East Pacific Rise...
ATCAAAATCCTGCGATGAGTTCATCATCTCAGCTTTTATATCATTTGCTTTAAGAGCAGTAACTTGGTCTTGCATAAGAGCAATAAGAGGAGAAATTACAATACTTACCCCATCCATAACTAAAGAAGGAAGCTGATAACAAAGAGATTTTCCACCACCTGTTGGAAGAATTGTTATGAGGTCATTTCTATTTAAAATTGCATCAACAGCCTCAGCTTGAAAAGCACGAAAACCATCATGTCCAAAGACAGTTTTTAAAAGTTTATTTACTTGAGCCAAAAATACGGTCACATAAAGTTTGAATACTTATAGGTTCTTCTTTTACAATTCTTTCATCTATAAAATCAGGGTCACCCTTCTCAAAAATATCTTGAGATACTCTTTTAACACTTTTTTTAGATGTTGTTTTTATATAACCATTGCTTTTTGAACCACTCGCTCCATGAGGTATGCACATAATTAATCCTTTCACCTATTTAACATTAGTTTATCACTATATAACTTTTAGTTATATAAATAGCAAAAACTACTTTATTTCTACTTGTTTAATTTTAATCCACATATCTTTTTTAGATGGTGCCCATTTCTTATTTACAAAGTAACCTGTAACTTTTATCCAACTTTTTGTTTTTACACTTGATGTAAATGAAGTTGCTTTCACCCATTTTGTAATCATCTTTCCATTAATCCCATTATAAATAATGCTATCATATTTCAATCTATAAGATGTCGCTTTGAATCTAACAAGTTCATCTTTTTGTCCGACTTCATCTTTCATCATAAGTTTTGGAAAATTTTCTTTCTTTTTTCTTAGTTTTTTTATTATTTTTTCTTTGGATTTTAAAAGATTATTTTTATTTTTTAACTCTTTTTCTAATTTTTCAATTCTTTTGTATAAAATATTGTCACTCTCTTTTATTTTCAATTTTTCTTTACATTCATCATACTCACTACGAAGTTGTGTAATATCTGAAACTATAGCTTCAATTCTACTCATCTCATCTGCGTTTAAAAATGATAAAAATAATAATATAGTTAATAATATTTTCACTATTTTTTTCCTTTTTTAAGTAATTTAACACCCATCTCAACATGATGTGTATATGGAAACTGATCAAATAAAGCCATAGATACAACTTCATGAGTTTGACAAAGTATATCTAAGTCACGAACTAATGTCTCAGGATTACATGAAATATATAAAATATTATCATATCTCGCACTAAACTTACATGAATCTTCATCCATACCAGACCGTGGAGGATCTACAAAAATACTAGCTATATTATAACTATCTAAGTTCACCTCTTTCATACGCTTAAATTCACGTACCCCATCAAGAGCCTGAGTAAACTCTTCTACTGCCATACGAACAAACTCTATATTTTCTACATTATTTAAATCCATATTTGCTTTGGCTGCATTTATAGAGGATTTACTTATCTCTGTTGCTAAAACTTTATCATATATTTTAGCAAATGGAATAGTAAAATTACCTGCTCCACAATAAAGTTCTAGTAAGTCACCATCTACATGCGTCGTGCCCTTTGGGTGTAAGGAGTTATCCAAAGCCCAAGTAATCATCTGCTCATTTACTCTTGCATTTGGTTGTGTAAAACTATTTTCTATGTAGTTAAATTTATATATCTCATCTTTAATATTTAAAATTTCAGTTATATAATCTTGCCCAATAATGATTTTTTGCTTACGACTTCTACCTATGATATAGATACCTAGTTTATCTGCTATTTCTTTAGCAATTTTAGTCCACTCATCATCTAACTTTCTATGATATAAAAGAGAAACAACTATCTCACCATCACTTGAACTTAAAAAATCAGCACCAAATAGTTTAAAACCTATTTTTGCATCAGTAATTTCAGCTAAAAGTTTAGGCATCAATAAACCAATAAAAGTATTTACTTGAGGACATTCTTCTATAAATACTACACCTGATTTATCTGCACGATTCATAGCATAACGCATAACATCACCATCATGCCAAATCTTAAATTCACTTCGTGAACGATAATTTTGCTCAGGTGATTTAAAAACTTCTATATCACCTGAAAAAAAACTTTTAAATCGCTCTTTATTTAATTTAAGTTTGGCATCTAATTGTGCCTCATATCCATTTTCATAAACTACACACGCACCACAAGTACCAAAGTGTTTACATTCCATATTTCTACTTTATTGAGGCTATAAGATTGCCAATTAATAAGTTCCAACCATCTATAAGAACAAAAATAAGTATCTTAAAGGGCAGTGCTATCATAACAGGTGGAAGCATCATCATACCCATTGACATCAGTATGGAAGCAACAACCATATCTATAACTAAAAATGGTAAAAATAATAAAAAACCTATCTCAAATGCAGTTTTTAACTCACTTATTACAAATGCTGGTATAATTATTGAAAGTGGTACATCATCAACTGTAGCTGGATTTTCCATCTTTCTTATTCTTAAAAATAGTGCCAAATCTTTTTCACGCGTATTTCTAATCATAAAATTTTTAAAAGGTAAGGCTGTTTTATCAAAAGCCTCTTCATAACCTATTTTTTCCTCTATATATGGTTTTATACCATTATCATAAGCTTTTTGACCAACTGGTTCCATAACAAAAAATGTTAAAATCATTCCAAGCATAACTAAAAGTTGAGTTGGTGGCACTTGTTGAGTACCAAGAGCTTGACGTAAAAAACCAAAAACTATTACAAATCTTGTAAAAGTTGTCATAACGAGAACCATACTTGGTGCTAAAAATAAAAGTGTTAAAAGTACAAGTACATTCAGTGAAGACACTAATTGTTGTGGTGTATTTGGAGCGGCAAGTTCAAAATTCATTGTTGGAATTTGTACAGCTTCAGCACCTAAAAAAGATGAAAAAGCTAATACTAAAATAAGTAATCTAATCATTTCTTAGCTGCTGCCTTATCTAAGACTGACTTGCTTATTGTTTCTGTATCTGGTTTGGAACCAAAGAAATGAAGTTCAACTCTACGATTTTTTTCACGACCAGCTTTAGTTGCATTTGTAGCAATTGGTGTAAATTCTGCGTAACCTGAAGCACTTATACGTTTAGGATCAACACCATCAAGTAGCAACTCATGTAAAACTGCGATACTTCTAGCAGATGAAAGTTCCCAATTATCTTTATAAATACTATTAGAACCTGGTCCAAGATTATCAGTATGACCTTGAACCGAAACTTTTGTAGCATTTGGAAGTTCTGCAATAATAAGTGCTATTCGTTTAAGAAAAAGGAGTGTATCATCACTATATATAGTAGCACTTCCAGATTTAAAAAGTAATGATGCTGGAAGTTGAATAACAAAACCATCTTCAGCTTCTTCTAGAGTGATAGATGGTCCAGTTCCTTTATCCATTATCTCATTTGCATCGCCAACAGCTTGAGATACTCTGTTTACTTGCTCACTTGTTTCATCTTGAGATTCAATAGGTGTAGATTCTTGGATGCGCTGTTTTGAAACCTCAGTTTTGATACCACCTTCTAGTACACTCATTGCACCAGATAGTGAACCAATAGCTTCAGATATTTTTTTGGCATCCATACTTGACATAGAAAGTAAAAGTACAAAGAAACAAAGAAGAAGTGACATCAAGTCTCCAAAGGCTGCTAACCAAGCTGGAAGACATTGCTCACATTCAGGACATTTTTGCTTACCCATTAGTCATGCTTTCTAATCAAACTGACTAACACGGTCTACTGGAGCTAAGAAAGAAAGAAGTTTTGCTTCTAAAGCTCTTGGTGCATCACCTGATTGAATAGACATAATTCCTGATAAAATCATCTCTTTTACTAAAGTTTCTTCATCATTTCTAATTCCTAAAATATTATAAATAGGAGTACCAAAAACATTACCAATAATTGCACCGTACATTGTAGTAAGTAGTGCAACCGCCATTGATGGACCAATTGCTGATGGATCTGCCATATTTAGAAGCATAGCAACAAGACCAATTAGCGTACCAACCATACCCATAGCTCCAGCAAGACCTGCCCACTGATTAAATATTTCACCATGAATTTTATGTCTAGTACTAGTTTGTTCCATCTCAATCTCTAATAAATCACGAATGGTATCAGGTTCATTTCCATCAATAGCCATTGATAGACCTTTTTTCAAAAACTCATTTGGTTCACTATTTACTTCACTCTCTAATGCCAAAATTCCATCTTTTCTAGCTTTTGTAGCAAACTCTACAAGTTTAACAATTAAAGCTGCTTTATCTTCCTCTGGAGGTTTTATAGCAATCATAAAAACTTTTGTAAATTTTTTCATTTGATCTGGTTTAAATGAAATCATCAGTGCTCCAATAGAACCACCAACAACGATTAAAACAGAAGGGATATCAATATACGCACCAACACCAACACCCATAGTCATTGCACCTAAAAGAAGTGCCATGATTAGAACAATACCAATAACCGTACCTAAATCCATTCAAATACCTTACATAAAAAATATTAAGCTTATAATACCACAAAAAATATAGCCCACACATTAAAGTAATGATTTTAGTGTATAATTACAATAATTTAATAATAATGAGAACTTATGAACAAAGACAAAATCAGTATAATCATCTTAGCTGCGGGTAAAGGTAGCCGCATGAAATCCAGCAAAGCAAAAGTACTTCACAATATAAGTGGAAAGCCTATGCTTTACCATATTATCAAATCTTCTCTTGAAATTTCTAATGATATTACTGTTGTAATTGCACATCAAAAAGAGTTAGTACAAGAGCAGATAAGTTCTTATTTTGAAGATATAAATTTTGTAATTCAAGATGCTGATAATTTTCCAGGAACTGGTGGAGCTATGAAAAATATAGTAGCAAAAAATGAAAAAGTACTTGTTTTAAATGGAGATATGCCACTTATAACTTCAGCGGCATTAGAAGGTTTTTTAAATACAAAAGCTGATGTAATTATGTCAATCTTTGATTTAGAAAATCCAGATGGATATGGTCGTGTAATAATTAATAAAAACCAAGTTACAAAAATAGTTGAGCAAAAAGATGCTTCTAGTGAAGAATTAGCTGTAACTACTGTAAATGCAGGAATTTATGCTTTTTCAAAAAATGTAATTGAAAAATATATCCCACTTTTAAGCAATGATAATGCACAAAAAGAATATTACCTAACAGATGTTGTTGGTATGGCTAGAGAGGATGGGCTAAACATAACTCCATTACTTGTAGATGAAGAGCATTTCAAGGGTGTTAATTCTAAAAAAGATTTAGCTGATAGTGAAGTTATTATGCAAGAGCGTATTAAAACAAAATTGATGAATAATGGTGTAACCATGCAACTTCCAGATACTATTTTTATAGAAGAGAGTGTTACCTTTGAAGGTGAGTGTATAGTTGAAAATGGATGTCGTATAACTGGTAATACACTTATAAAAGATTCACATATAAAAAGTGGAAGTGTAGTTGAAGATAGTATTATTAAAAACTCTGACATTGGTCCATTAGCACATATTCGCCCTGCTTCACACATACAAGACTCTCATATAGGTAACTTTGTAGAGGTAAAAAAATCTTCACTTAATGGTGTTAAGGCTGGACATTTAAGCTATATTGGTGATGCACAAATTGATGAGGGTACAAATATTGGTGCTGGTGTTATTACTTGTAACTATGATGGTATTAAAAAATACAAAACTATCATTGGTAAGAATGTTTTTGTTGGTAGTGATTGCCAACTTGTAGCTCCAGTCACAATTGAAGATGATGTAATGATTGCAGCAGGAACTACACTAACTAGTGGAAAAGTTGAGCAAGGAGACTTAGCAATAAGTCGTGCAAAACTTCGAAACATAAAAGGTTTTTACTATAAGTTTTTTGGAAAATAAAAGTGTTATAATACCTTTATGCGTATTCTAATATTTATTTTTCTAATATACTCACAACTCTTAGCTCTACATGTAGAGTATACACAAGAAGAAAAAGAATGGATAAAAAATAATTCACCTATTACTTATGTAGGTGATCCTGATTGGCTTCCTTTTGAAGCGTTTGATAAAAATGCAAACTATATTGGAATAGTTGCAGACCTACTTCAGTATATTGAAAAACAATCACCTTTAAAATTTAAAGTTATTAAAACTAACTCTTATGCTGAATCTTTAAAACTCATTAGTAATCATAAAGCGATAATGATATCTCAAAGTGAAGATTCAAATAAAAATACATCCTTATTATTTACAGATATTTACTATAAAAATCCAATAGCAATATATATGAGAAAAGATAAACATTTTGTTTCTGATTTATATGATATAAATCATCTTAAAATTGCAATCTCAAAAGCAGAACCTTATTATAAAAAAATACATGAAAAATATAAAAATATCAATTTTATTGATGTTAAAAATATTAAAGATGGTTTAGATAGTGTAACTTTTGGAAAGAATGATGCCTATATAAATACACTTGCTCAAACAAGCTACTCAATAGCAAAAGAACAACTTAATGATATTCACATAGTTGGAAAAACACAATTTAATACTCGTATAGGTTTTGGAATATCAAAAGAAAATACCATCTTGGTCAGCATATTAAATAAGACTTTAAATAATATTGGAGAGAATACAGCTCATGATATTCTCTCAAAATGGATAAAACAAAAGTATGTTGAAAAAACAGACTATTTTTACTTTTTTATAGCATTAGGAATATTTAGCATTATTTTTATGATGGGCTTATTTTTTTATTTTCGTCTTAAAAAAGAATCTAATGCTAGAATTCAAGCACAAAATAAAATGCTAGAACAGCAAAGTAAGATGGCTGCCATGGGTGAGATGATGGATGCTGTTGCTCATCAATGGAAACAACCATTAAATGCTTTAACTATGTACGGAGAGTTACTTAAAGATGATTTTAAAGATAATTTAGTTGATAAACAGTATCTAGAAGAGATGCTTGATGGTGTTGATGTACAAATAAAGCATATGACTACAACCTTAAGTGAATTTAGGACATTTTTTCGTCCAAATACTGAAATAACTAACTTTAATCTTTTTAAGAATATAAATAGTGTTTTATTTTTAGTTAAAGATGAGTTTATGAAAAACTCAATATCTCTACATGTAGAGATAGATGAGGAACTAAGCATAAATGGAAATGAAAATGAATTTAAACATCTAATACTAAACATCATCAATAATGCAAAAGATGCATTTAATGAAAATGATATAAAAAAGCGTTCAATAACTATTAAAGCCAATAAAAACAAAGAAAATATAAATATACAAATCCAAGATAATGCTGGTGGAATTCCTCTACATGTAATAGATAAAATTTTTGAAGCAAATATAACAACTAAAGTTGCGGGTAAAGGTACAGGAATTGGGCTTTATATGTCTGCACAAATAGTTGATAAAATGGGTGGTAAGATACGTGTTGAAAACTTAAATGATGGGGCTTGTTTTTATATTGTAGTTTAATAAGAGAAGGTTTAAATAAAACCTTCTCTATTACTTATTTTACAGTAAAATTTTCACTTTTTAAAACTGTAAATTCACGTAATTCTTTCTCATCTTGTAAGCCTAATTTTTTAAGCACCTTAGGATTTACAATATAAAAACCTAGTACAAATTCTAACTTATCTCCACTTTGAAGAGTATCATCAAATTTTACAACTCTTTTTTCTTTAGCTTTAATCATAGTATCTTTAACAACTTCATTTGCAACCCATGGCATAGATGGTTTACCATCACGACCTATTACTCTAATAAAAGTATGTGTTTTTAACTCTATTGTTTTATTGTCTCTAATTAATTTAGTTCTCAATTGAACAACTCTAAGTGGATGAGTTAGTAGTTTATGTGGTGCTTTATTTTCAACTACAACATCAAAACCATTTGAAGATTTAGAAAAACTTAAATCTACATATTTAGCTAATTTTCTAGGCTCAACTCTAGCACCAGCAAAACCATGAAATGCATGTTTTTTACTAATTCTTACAGTAGTAGCACTACCACCAACTTGTGGCATATGACAAGTGATACAGTTTTCTTTTGTATTTTTTGAACCAGCATTTTCTGTTTTACATACAGCCAATTTATGTGAATTTTGTTTATGAGAGTGACAACCCATACAAACTTGACCATCATAGTAATTTTTATTGGTATAATCTATATCGTGATAAGCTGAACCAATTGTTGTTTTTTCTCCATACCAAGTAGTTGTAGTTTTATACTTTAGTATTTTATTTTCTTGACCAGCCTCAGCTGAATAAAATGTTTTTACTTTATCTGTATATACATTTTTATTTGATTTATCATGATGTTGTATACTAGTAATAGTATGACAACTTAAACATGTGATACCTTCATGCTTTTGTTTATCAGTTTTAGCATTTGGTGTATGACATTTTGCACATTTATAGTTACCTTTTGCCTTTGCTGGATGCTTATCCCAGATAGCTTTATGAACTTTATCCTCATAAATTGATGATTTTTTATGCATAGAGTTTTGGAACTCTTCACTTATAATTGGATGACATTTTTTACATGCCTCAACATTTGCCATACTTGACATATCTGGTGATGCGAATACACTAATGGATAGTGCTAAAATATAAAATAAAACTTTCATATAACTTTTCCTTTTATTAATTATAAGTTAGAATTCTATCAGATTATAAAAATATCAACTTGATTTACATCAATGTGGATTAATTAGGTATAATCTCATAATTATTTTCAGAGGGTAACTTATGCTAATTCCAACAGACTTATTAAAAGATAAAAACATACTTTTAGGGGTAAGTGGTTCCATTGCTATTTACAAGTCACTTGAATTAGTTCGTATTTTAACCAAATCTGGAGCAAATGTTAAAATAATTATGAGTGAGTCCGCTAAAAAGTTTATAACACCACTTACTTTCGAGACACTTAGCACTCATAAGATTTTAGATGATACTAATGAATCTTGGACAAATGAGCATAATCATATAAAAGCAGGAGAGTGGGCTGACTTATTTGTTATAGCTCCAGCAACTGCCAACACCATCGCAAAACTTGCAAATGCAATAGCAGACAACATACTTCTTCAAACTGCCCTAGCCTACCCAAATAAAAAACTAATAGCACCATCAGCAAATACAAATATGCTTGAGAACCCAATCACAAAAGCAAATCTAAAGATGCTAGCAATAGCAAACTATGAAGTTATAGACACTCAAACAAAAGAGCTAGCTTGTAAAACTACTGGTGATGGAGCTATGGCTGAACCATTAAATATCTTTTGGCAATGTGCTAAAGAGTTACTTAAAGATGAGTTTTGGTCTGATAGACGTGTCATAGTTACAGGTGGTGGAACGGTTGAAAAGATTGATGATGTTCGTTATCTTTCTAACTACTCTAGCGGTAAAATGGCATCATCCTTAGCTACTGCACTTTACTGTAAGGGTGCTGATGTAAACTTAATAGCTACAAATTTTGAACTAGAACTTCCCCAGGATATTTATACTCTACATGTAGAGAGTTCTTCTGAGATGTTAGAGTATATGACAGATTCAATTCGTATCGCAAAAAAAGGGAAACTTTCAAAAGCTTCTTTAATGAGTAATGAACAAATAAAGTTAATTCAGAAAAAACCTTATCTTTTTATGGCAGCAGCAGTATCTGACTATGTTCCTGCTTTCGCTCAAGAGGGAAAACTTAAAAAAGAGATGCTTGGTGATAAATGGGATTTAAAACTAAAACAAAATATAGATATTTTAGATTCAATAGATAAAGATGGAGTTACTACTATTGGCTTTAAGGCTGAAATGGATGAAAACAACGCCGTTTCTAATGCATCAAAAATGTTAGACAATAAAAATATAGATGCCGTTTGTTTAAATATTTTAAAAGACTCATCAAGCTTTGGAACTGATAATAATACAATTGACTTTATAGTTCCAAATAAAATTGAAAAAATTGCTAATGCTGATAAACTTAGCGTTGCTTTTGAGATTTTAAAACATGCACAAGGCTTGAACTAACATGAATCAAGCAAGACATATTGCCATCATAATGGACGGAAATGGTCGTTGGGCTGAGATGCAAGGTAAAAAACGTGTAAAAGGTCATGAAGTTGGTGCTCAAGTTGTAAAAGATATTACAACCTATTGCGCTAATAATGAAAATATAGAACGCTTAACACTTTACGCTTTTTCAACAGAAAATTGGAAAAGACCAAGACTTGAAGTAGAGTTTTTAATGAAACTGTTAGAAAAACATCTTAAAAATGAACTTTCACATTATCTAAAAAATAATGTAAGGTTTGAGCCAATTGGAGATTTGAGAGCATTCTCAAAATCCCTACAAAAAACAATAAAAGATGTAAAAGAAAAAACATCTCACTGTGATGGTTTAGTTCAATCACTTGCTCTAAATTATGGTGCTAAAGATGAGATTCTTCGTGCAGTGAATAAGTTAAAAAATACACAAAATGATATAACAGAAGAGATGTTATCAAATTCACTTGATTGTAAACATAATATTGACTTACTTATTCGTACTGGTGGAGATCATAGGCTTTCAAATTTTTTACTTTGGCAGGCAGCTTATGCTGAACTTTTCTTTATAGACAAGCTTTGGCCAGATTTTACAACAAATGATTTAGAAAATACTCTTAAAAAATTTACAAAAATTGAGAGACGCTTTGGAGGATTAAAATAATGATACTAGCTATCGCTTTTATTTTAGGAACTCTAATTGGTTCATTTTTAAATGTAGTAATTTTAAGAATACCAAAAGAAGAAAGTGTTGTATTTGGTGGTTCACACTGTACTAGCTGTGGAGAGGACTTAAAACCGTGGCATAATATTCCACTTTTTTCTTGGTTATTTTTACGTGGAAAATGCTCATTTTGTAAAAGTAAAATTTCTATACAGTACCCATTCATAGAACTTTTATCTGGATTAATCTTTTTACTAATTGCAACAAAATATGGACTAAATTTACCAGTAATCTTTATTACTTTTAGCTTTTTCATGCTTCTTGCTTTATCTGCTATTGATTTAAAATATAAAATGATTCCAGATTCACTAAATATTTTAGCTATTCTTTTTGCTATTTTAGGTGCTTGGTCTCCAAGTGCAATACTTACTAACTTTCAAAATGCTCTATATTTTGCCGGTGGATTTACACTACTTCGTTTTATACTATCTTACTATTTAACATCTGGAGCACAAAGACAAGCTAAAAAGACGATTACACCTTGGACAAAAAATTATCATACATATCCATTCATAGAAGCAATGGGTGAAGGTGACATAATGGTAGCTGCGACAATGGGCGCACTTTTAGGAGTTAAGCTTACTTTAGCTGCAATATTCCTTTCAGCACTACTAGCACTCCCTGTTATGATATTTTTAATGAGTAAAACAAAAGAACCAATTACTGTTCCTTTTGTTCCTTTTTTAGCAATGGCTACATTTATAGTGTTTATTTTTGACACACAAGTTTTAAAATATATTGAGGCATTATACTCATGAACGAATTACAAAATTATATAAAAAACTCTTTATCAGTTATATTTTTCTCAATCTTCACACCACTTTTTGCTATTGCATCAGTTATCTTTTTAGTTAAACTAGCAACATATACAGCAATTATACAAATGAGTGTACTAGAGATGTTAAAGCTATATCTATTTATGTTACCAGAACTTTTATTTCATACGGTTCCTTTAACATTCTTTTTAGCTGCAACACTTACACTTTTCAAATTATCTAATGATAATGAAATTGTTGTAGTATTTTCATTGGGAATTAAACCTAAAGAGATAATTAAAATATTTTTAAAACCTGCACTATTTTTAACTATAATATTGTCATTAAATTTATACTATCTTTTTCCTCATACTAAAACACTTTCTAAAAACTTTTTTGTTTACAAGAAAACTCAAGCGAAATTCAATATTTCAGCATCTGAATTTGGTCATAAATTTGATGATTGGTTGCTATATGTTGGTAAAGAGAATGATGATAAAACCTATTCAAATGTAGTTTTATTTAATAAGAAAAAAGAAAATGAAGAGATATTAATATCTGCTAAAAAAGCAGAAATCATAAACTCTAATGGTGTACTTAGTTTAAGACTTACTAATGGAGAAGGATATAGTTATTCTGAAGATAAATTTACACAAGTTGACTTTAAAGTTATGAATATTAATGATAAAATGAATGTTATGTTATATCCATATACTACACCAGTAGAGTATTGGTCTATACCAAAATATACAAAAAAATTAATATCAAATGCTTTGTTTGCACTATTTCCATTAATTAGTTTATTTTTAATTTTAAGTATTGGAATTGTTCATGCAAGGTACAATAAAGCCAAGGTCTACCTATATTTATTTTTAAGTATAATTATATATTACTCAACTGCATTTGCTGTTAGTAGTTTAACAAACTATTACACTGTACCAATTGTAGCTTTAATATGGCTAGCATCTACCTATACAATATACAGAAAACAGATAGTAGCTAAGTTTTAAAAACTATGAGATGTGCTTTAAAACTTAGCTACAATGGCACACATTTTTTAGGCTCTCAAACTCAAAAAGAATCATCAAATACAATACTGGGTAACCTAGAAAGTGCTTTAAAAGCCCTAAATATCAACTTTAAAGTTATTGCAAGTGGGCGAACAGATAAGGGTGTTCATGCAACTGGTCAAATTTGTCATATTGATTTACCACCCTTTTGGAATGATTTAAAAAAGCTAAAAAAATCTTTAAATGAGATGCTTCCAAAAGCTCTACATGTAGAGAGTATAAAAGAAGTTAGTGAAGATTTTCATGCAAGATATAGTGCTAAAAAAAGAGTATATCGTTACATAATTAAAGAGGGGATATCAAACCCTTTTACAGATGATTTCATAACTTTTTTAAATAGTGTTGATTTTAAAATACTACAAAAAAACATACAACTTTTTGTAGGTGAATTTAATTTCAAATATTTTATGAAAACAGGAAGTGATGTAGGCTCAACACAAAGAGAAATTTATAAAGCTTTTGCCTATAAACACAAAGATTATATAGTTTTAAATTTTGAAGCAAATGGCTTTTTAAGAAGTCAAATCAGACTAATGGTTGGAGCACTTTTAACACTTAATGAACTTGAGATAAAAGAACAACTAAGTTGTGAGAAAAAATATAAGATAAAACCAGCAAAATGTAATGGTCTTTATCTGGCTAAAATAAAATACTAAGGATACAAATGGAAGCAGACTTCATTAGCGCGACATACTTTACACTAGGATTAAACTTAATATTTACACTTATTACAGTAGTTGCGAGTGTAATACTACTTTTAGGTATTGATAAAATATTACTAAAAAATGTGAACCTACAAGAGGAGATAAAAAAAGGCAATATCGCAGCATCTATATTCGCTTCATCTATTATGCTTTTTATTGCTATTATCGTTGGTATGGGAATTCACTAGATATTGAAAAAGAACCTTTTTAGTCTTTTAATTCTTATTTATACTATTGCACTATTTTTTTCTGATTCTAAGGATAATAAAGAGAGTGTAACAGTTTTTGAAAGAAAAGAGATTACAACTTTAGAAAATTATGATTTTAAAACACCTAAAAATGGTAAGATAATTGATATAAAACATAACTCTTATTCTAAAATCAAAGAGCATAATTCAAAAAGAAAAGAGTATGAGAATGGTTACATGCTTCAATCCTTCGATAAAACTATATATGCAGCTATAAAACCATCCACTTCAAAAAAAATGTACTTTACAAATGCTTACCTAAATGGTTATGTACCGTTCAAAATAGATTCAGTTTTTAAACCACTTGAATTTGTTAGAACAAAGGTTAAATATCAACTAGATAAGTTTGGCTATGATAATCGACCTGAAGTATGGCAAACAGCAAAGCAAACTCTTAGCATACATCAAGGTGACTGTGAAGATCATGCAATAGTTCTAGCTGATTGGCTAATAGGTTTAGGTTATGATGCTAGAGTAGTATCTGGTGAGGTTAAGTTTCCATCTCAAAAACGTGGTGGACATGCATGGGTTGTATTTTTTAAAAATAATAAAGAATATATTTTAGAATCTACTAAAAAAACAAAATGGAATCAAATACCTCTTGCTTCATCACTACCATACTATTTTCCAAAATATATGTTCAATCGTAATTACTTTTGGATAAATCAAGGTTCAGTGTACACTACAAAATATAAAAGTAATAAATGGGAAAAAAGTGGTAAATTCAAACCTTATAACTCTTACTATCCTGATTTAGAGAGACTTTCTCTTAACTAAGATATGATAAACTATGCTAAAGGATATTTATGAAATTATTACTACTAAGTTTTTTACTTTTAACATCTAGTTATGCTTCTGATGCTGTTGAATTTTTTCAAAAAAATAAGAACAATAAAATTTTATGCCATATTGGACAATATTCATATAAAGTGCTTTCTCAAAAAAATGCGAATATTATAAAAATCCATGATAGAAAATTTTTTAAAATGAAAAACGAAAATCTATACTTTTTAAATAACTCTTGTCAGGCTATCAAAGATAGAGATGGGATTGTTTTTTAAACAACAATTTAAATATCATAAACTACCTCTACTTATATTCTAAAAAATCAAGCTCTTTTTTATATGAGTCGTCCTCTACTTCAAATATCCCAAGTAGTATATGAAATAAATTATCCTGAGTATATTTATTGTCTTTTTTTTCTTCTAATTTTTCTAAATCTATTTCTTCTTTCATATGATTTCCAAACCATATGAAAGAGCTTACATGAGTCTGTGATTCTGGTGCCATAAAATAAGGCAATCCATGAAGATAAACACCATTTTCACCTAAACTTTCACCATGATCACTAATATAAATCATTGAAGTTGAATGTGTATTATCATATTTTTTTAAAAAATTTATAGTTTTTGATAAAAAGTAATCAGTATATAAAATCGCATTATCATAAGCATTTGAAATCTCTTCTTTTGAACATTTCTCAAGCTGGTTAGTTTTACATGCAGGTGTAAATTTTTCAAACTTTTTTGGATATCGTTTATAATAAGCTGGTCCATGATTACCCATCTGATGAAGAACTATCAAAATATCTTCACCCTTATGTTTTTGTACATACTCATCAAGTCCAACAAGCATACCTTCATCTCGACACTCACCATCATCACATATAGTATTATTTTTAGGAATTCTATAGTTTTCATAAGTCACTCTAAGTGCGACACCCTTGGAGTCAGAGTTATTATCTCTCCATAAAATATTTACATTGTCGGTATGAGATAAAACATCTAAAACATTTTCAGTACTCGCTGCTTTATTGTAACTGTAATCAGACTTACCCAATACAGAGAACATACATGGAACAGAGACAGCAGTAGAGGTTCCACAAGAGTACATATTTGAAAAATTAACTATATCTTCTTTTGCTAAAAGTGGATTTGTTTCTTTTTCATAACCATTTAATGAAAAGTGATCTGCTCTAGCAGCCTCTCCAACTACTAAAATAATTAATTCTGATACTTCTTCTTCACTATCATCATCTTCAACCCTAGCTTTTAAGCCAAGAGGTTTTAAAGTTATAACTTTATTATTTATACTGCTACCCATATATTTTCCAATGGAGTATATCCAATAAGTTGGATTTGTAAAAAATCTAAGAGATTTATGTTCTCTAAAAAAAGAAGTATAAAATTTTGAAAATACAAAGATATTACTTAAAATAATTAAAATACAGATAATTATTATTTTTAATTTTAATAAAAGCTCATCTTTTATAGTAGTTGATATTATTTTTACATTATATACAATTACTGATGGAATTAGACCAAGAACTAGAAAATAAATAAGTAATTTAACACTAAATAAATCAAAAGATTCTTCAATATTTGTTTGCATTATATTTCTAATCATATCTGTATCTATAATAATATGATAGTTATTCATAAAATAACTACTAATAGATGAAATTAAAATTGAAACAATAAGTACTAGTTTTATAATTTTTTTAGATGTAATTATAGTAAACAAAAATATTAAAAATAAGGATAAAACTAAAATTAATGATAGTATAAATCCTAAGTTACTAATTTCAAAAGTATATATATCTAATGTATTTGCAAAAAAAGTATAATTATCAAATATAACTAAAAATAAGCTAGTATAAACTATAAGTTTAATCTGTGATAATTTCATTTAGTACTCCTATTTATATCTACTAATCTACCTTATACCTATCTAAATGTTCCTTATGTAATAAATTTGCACCTTGATAATAAGAAACAATATCTTCTTCACTCTCTTTTGTCACATTAACTTCATCATATACTGTAAAAAATATATTACTTATTTTAGTTGCTTTATTACTATGAATTTTTTTACCTGGAGAAAGATAAGTTAAAATATTATCTTTATATAATCCTAAAAGTTGATATGTTCCAAGTAAAGCTCTCTCATTAAAATCTTTATCTAAAATATCTTGTCCATAAAATTTGCTATCATATGACCAATTTAAAATAGAAAAAATTGTTGGCATTATATCTATCTGACTTGATAATTTTGATACTCTTTTTGGTTCAATAATATCTGGTGCATATATAAACAGTGGTATCTGATACTTATTTAAAGGTAGGTTAGATTTTCCTGCACTACTAGCACAATGATCAGCAACTATTACAAAAATAGTATTTTTAAACCACGGTTTACTTTCAGCATCTTTTAAAAATTTTCCTATTGCAAAGTCAGTATATTTAACAGCTGCTTTACGCCCTGAGTGAGATTTTAAATCTATTTTTCCATTTGGAAAATCATAAGGTCTATGATTTGATGTAGTCATTACAAAAGACATAAATGGTTTATTTTTAGCATATGATTTATCAGCTTCTTTAGACACTTTAGCAAGTAAATCTTCATCACAAACACCCCAAACTGTATGAAAAGTATCTTCTTTCTCACTAAAGTCAGATCTATCTACTATATCAAAGCCATTATTGGAAAAGAATTCATTCATATTATCAAAATAACCATGACCTCCATAGATAAATTTTGTATCATAGCCTTTATCTCTAAAAATAAATCCACTTGAAAACATATTATGGTTATCTGGACGCTTCACAATAGACCTACCAGCAGTTGGCGGAACAGATAGAGTTATTGCTTCCATTCCCCTAATAGTCCTTGTACCTGTTGCATAAAAATTATCAAAAAATATACTCTTTTTCGATAATTTATCCAACTTTGGTGTGTAGCCTGTAAAACCTAAGCCACCATTTAAACTTTCTAAATATTCACCACTTAAACTCTCAACAACAATCATCATAATATTATAATTATTTTCTTTACCACTCTTTTTAATTTTACGTAAAATTCCTTGTGTCGAGTCTTTGGCCTTAACTATCTCTCTTAATTTAGATAAAACATTTTTTTCTTTATGAGTTATATAAAAAGCATCATAATCTAGTGTATTATTTCTAAATGCTGTAAATATTGCATATAAACCATCTTTAGATAGTTCATTATTATAATTATTTTGAGAAATTTTTGAGAAATTTTCACTTATACCTATGAAAAATACCAATGGCATTAATAAGTAAAATATTGACAACTTAATTCTATTTTTGAAATTTGTATCATCTTGTAAAATATTTTTTATCACTTTAAACTTTATAAGTAAAAGAAAAATTACTGATGATAAAATACTTATGATACTAATTAGTATACCCATTGGATATGATTCTCTAATATTTCCAATCACTTCAGAAGTATATACAAGATAATCAACAGCAATAAAATTAAATCTAACACTAAATTCATTCCAAAAGAACCATTCCGAGAATGAATAAAAAATAAGACTAAAAAGTAAAAAATATGTAAAAGAGTATGTCATATACTTATGGATTTTATGTTTAAAGTACTTCTTTGGTACTAATAATAAATATATTACAATTGGAATAACAAAATAACTAATAGCAGCTAAATCATTAACTACTCCAACTAAATAAATTTCAAATATTTGTATAATATTTAAATCCACACTATCAATAGATTTAAATAAAAGTGTTGTTCTTGTAATAGCTGATATTATTAAAAAGATTATAAATATTAAATTTATAAAACCAAATCTATTATGTAAAAGTTTTTTCAAGTAGTATCCTTAAATATATTTATATATTCAAGGATTATAAGAAAGATAAATAAAGCTTAAACTAACTCAATATTAATTTTTATTCATATTGAGTTTAATAACGGTTGTTGTTCCAACTCCAAGTTCACTTACTACTTCTATATCGAAGTTATAAATATCTAAAATCATTTTAACAATAGATAAACCCAAGCCTGTACCTGATTTTTGTCTATTTCTAACCTTATCTACTCTGTAAAATCTATCAAAGATATAAGGTAATTCTTCTTTTGATATTCCGTAACCATTATCTATAATTTTTAGAAGATAAACATCATTCTCTTTACTCAAAGATATATGAACTTCTTTAAATTCATCACTATAAAGGATTGAATTTGTGATTATGTTATTTATAGCAATTTTAAATAAAGCCTCATTTATTTGTAAACTACAAGGTGTAAGTTTATCAACAATTATTTCTATATTTTTTTTCTTTGCAAACTTTATTTGTGTTTTTACAATATCACTTATAAGTTCATCAACATAAACCTCTTCAACATTTTGGCTAAACTCTGTTGTATCTTTTTTAGATAATAAAAACAACTGAGATATAGTCTCCTCGATAGATATTGCTTCAAAAAGAACTAGCTCTAAAGTATCTTTATACTCTTGTATATCTCTATCTTTTTTAAGTAATACCTCTATCTCTCCACGAATAACAGTTAGTGGAGTTTTTAACTCATGTGAAGCATCTGAACTAAAAGTGGATACACGTGAGAAAGCCTCTTGTATATTTGCTAGTAGTTTATTAAATGTATCAACTAGTTCTTTTATCTCTGATGGAATATTATGAGCACTAATTCTAGATGATAAATCTATAGTAGATATATCTTTAGCTGAGTTTACAACCTCTTTCATAGGTTTTAAAGTCTTAGAAATAAGTAAATTTACAATAAACATAAATAAAATTAAAATAATTGGTACTGCCATAAATAAACTAAACTTTAAATCTTGTAAGTATGGTGTAGCAATTAACTTAGTTGTTGCTAGCTGAAAAAATATTTTAACATCTTTTTTCTGATCTAAGAACATGGAACTTATACGAAATTCATCATTATCATAATAGTAAATATCATCTAATTTAGAATTTTCATTTAATGGTATATCAAATAAATTATTAAAATTATTTGATGAAATATGCTCAAAAATTATTTTATTTTTTAAAGTATTATAATATATAACCTTTACATGTAGAGGTTTAATCTGAAATTCTTCACTCAAATCTTTTGCGATATCATTTGCTTCAGATTTATTTTTTTCTATCAAATCAACAATAGCATCTTGAGATAAAATTTTCAACTTTGAATCAAGATTTTTAGAGACTCCATCTTGAGCAGTAAAGAAAATAAAAAAACTAAAACCTACTAAAATAACTACATTAGCAATAAAAAAATAAACTAATAATTTAGTTTTTAAACTTTTAAACATTTGTATCCATTAGTTTATATCCAGCTCCACGAATAGTTTTTATAAGCTTTGTATCAAAATTTTTATTTATCTTATTTCTTATCCTATAAATATATACAGATACAACATTACTTATGGTTAATTGTTCTAAATCTTGTAGTTTTTCTAAAATCATCTCTTCTGTTACAATTTTATTTTTATTTAGTGCTAAAAGTTCTAGTAAAGTGTATTCTTTAGTTGTTAGCTTTATCTTTTTAGAATCTCTTTTAACTTCACGTAAAGCCATATCAATAACTAAATCTTGAATAATTATTGATTTATTTATTTTATTGGCTGTTCTTAACTGAGCTCTTATTCTAGCAAGAAGTTCATCAAACTCAAAAGGTTTAGTTAAGTAGTCATTTGCTCCACTATCAAGTCCAGCAATCTTATCTTGAAGTTTATCTCTAGCAGTTAAAAGAATTATGGGAGTTTTTATATCATTATCACGTAGTATTTTACAAACATCTATACCATTAGTATGAGGTAACATTATATCTAGCAAAATTATGTCGTAGTGGTTACTTAAAGCTAGATTTATAGCTTCATCACCATCATCGGCAATATCTACTAAGTAAGATTCTTGAACTAAACCTCTTTTTATAAATGATGAAATTTTAATATCATCTTCTACAACTAAGACGTTCATTATTTAGCCTATAAAAACTTATCTGCTAAAATAAGTCCCCATGTTATTACAAATAAACCAAGACTCAAGAACACCATAGTACTTCCAACATCTTTAGCACGACCAGCCATTGGATGATGTTCTAGTGTTACAAGGTCTACAACACGTTCTATTGCAGAGTTAATAGTTTCAGCCAGTAAAACACCCATAAGTGTCATAAACATTATAAGTTTATATACTAAATCCAAATCTATAAATATAATTACAGGAGTTAAAAAAAGAGCTAGCACTAACTCTATCTTAAAAGATGTTTCGTGTTTTATTATATCTACCAAACCATTAAGAGCATAAGTAGTATTTTTAAAAAAATGATATTTTGGTTGATTTCTCAATATTTAACCCTATTTATAAAGTTTATTATTATACAAGTAATTTAAAGTAATTACAAATGCTAAGGCATCTTTTTCTAACTCAACATCATGTTCTATTGGTTTTAAGTAGTTTCCAAATGGTTTATACACCTTTGGTCCTTTATATAGAAAAGTTAAAGGTTTTTTATTTGGTCTAATAATTACAACCTTGTTATCTACACGAAGGGCATAAGCATCATGAAATTTCATAAAGGCTATATTTTTCTTTTTATCAGAAAAGATAGAGTGTCCCATTATAGGATATTTTAAATCTAAACCTATTAGGTCTAAGGCTGTAGCTAATACATCTGGTTGAGAAGAAACTTTATCATAAGATAATGGTTTTACACTCTCACCCAAAATAATAGCTGGTATATGAAATCTATCCACAGGAAGAATATCTAAGCCATATACAACATTATTATGATCGGCTACTATAACAAAAATGGTATCTTTATAGTAATCTTCTTTCTTCGCCATCTCTATAAATTTACCAATAGCATAATCAGCATATTTAACAGCATTTTTTACACTTTTTTCAGGTACTCCATCAAGTAGTTTTATCTTACCACTAGGGTAATTAAAAGGAGAATGGTTTGACTGAGAAAACATTACAGTCGCAAATTTTTGCCCTTTTGCATGTAGTTTTTTAAACTCTTCATTAGCTTTAACAACTAAATCTTCATCACATACACCCCATGATGACATATATGTAGGGTTTTCAAAATTAGACTGTTCAATGATTTCATCGAATCCATTTCCGGCAAACCACGAACGCATATTGTCAAATCTACTCTCACCACCATATATAAAACTTGTATGGTAACCAAAAGGCTTAAGTAACGACGCAATCGTAAAATAATCACGTTGTGCTTTATTTCTTTTTACAACACCACGACCTGGCATAGCATAATTACCAGCAACACTACCAGCGATACCTCTTACGCTACGAGTACCAGTAGAGTATAAATCTTCAAACAATATTCCCTCTTTTGAAAGTTTATTGAAATTTGGCATAATACCTTTTTCCCCACCAATAGCTTCCACAAATTGATAGCCTAAACTTTCTTGTAAAAATATTACTAAATTTTTAGGCTTGTCTGTTTTAAAATTTGTAGACACTAATCTACTTAAAGGAAACTCTTTACTTGTATGTTTAATATTTAATCTTTTTTCAACTCTGCTAATAGCTTCTTTTGTATCCATATCACCATATTGTTTTTTAATATCTTTAGAATCATGTTCTTTATTAACATATATTGCATAAGCTATACTGTGAATAGAATTTTTTGTTATCTCATTAATTGCTCTATTTGTTGTGTACATCGCATCTGATACATTTGCTGGTCTATGACCAAAAGATGAACGAACACCAAAGAAGAGTAAAACTCCAAGAGGTAAAAGAAGTAATAAACGCATTAAATAAGGTGTCTCAAAAGCTTTACTTATTTTATTTTTAGTGTTCTTTAAATAAATATATATAAAAGTGATAATCATAATAAAAGAGATAGATAATTCTAATTTATATGCTTCAAAAATCATAGAAAAAACTTCTCTAGGGTACTCCAAATATTCAACAAAAAGGTAATTTGGTCTTACATCATACTCAGCCATAAAAGGAAAAGTTGCATTTTCTATATATATTATAAAAGCAAATACTAAAAGTAAATAATACTTTAAAATAATATTTGCAAAGTTTTTTATTTTATTTGGAGATAACGATAATATAAGTAATGGAACTATTAAAAATAAAGAAGCCGCAATAGTATCCATACGAAGACCATAAATAAATGTTAACCAATAATTATCAGAGATATGAGAAAAATGGTCGAAATAAAGTATAAAAAGCCCTACTCTACCAATAAAAAAGATGGATATCATGTATAAATAGTATTTAAAAAGTTGTTTAATCATTTGCATTTGGTGTCCTGTAAAGAAGTGCATAAAAATCTATTGGGAGAATATAAGCTTATGCGTGTGAAATTCTAGTATATTATTAACAATGAGTGCTAAATAAGAACTCTTTTTTCAAAAATTCTACACCATTAATTAATATAGATATTTTTTGTATCCCAAAATAATATTTTCTAGTACTTATTTTCTTAAAAGAATGTTTTTTATTTACTTGTTTTTCTCTACATGTAGAGGTAAATTCTGATATTTTAAATACTTTTTCACCATAAGTTTTATTTGCACGTAAAAAATAAATCTTATATTCTAAACGTAATTTTCCAAGTACTTTATCCGATTTAATTAGAAATGAAAAATTTAAATCACCATCTTGTTTAACTTCCATAGAATATTCAAAATTCTCTACATGTATAGAATTAGGGCTAGTAAATCCAAAAAGTTCTAAAACCTCACTATCCCCAGCTTTTAAAAGTGTACGACAAGCATGTTTTACTAAGGCTTTTCTTTTAGGCTCTACATGTAGCCACTCTTTTACTAACTTTTTAAAAATAATAGGATTATCTTTTGAGATATCATTTAAAGAATTTGCTACTGATTTTCGTACATATTTACTCTCATCATCTTTTAGAAGTTCAAGTATCTCTATAATTTGTGTTGGATTTTCTTTAAACTTTGTTAATACTATTGCCCAGGGGAGTCTAGGTCTGCTACCCTCACTAGCTAATCGCCTTACATGAAAAGACTCTGACTTAGCCCAGATAAGCATTTGAGCCATTGTTTGTTGTGGATACTTTAGTATGAATTGTCTTATAGCAAATTCACTAGTTGAGTTATGAGTAAAAACTTCTAATGCTTCCATAGATACAGAAAAATTATCAAGTCCATAAACCTCTACAAAATCTTGAAATATTATATTTTCTAGATTATATTTTGTAGATATATTTGGAAAAACTTGCTTTAAAATATTTATATTTTTTTCATATTTAAATGGCAGATATAAACCCATACATGTAGAGATATGACGCATACGTTGTTTTAACTCCTTTTGCTCCCAAAACTTATCAAATATATCTATAAAAAAAGCCTTATCATCGAACTTTTTATATACTTTTTGTATCTCACAAATAACGATACTTAGATACTCTTTGTTATATAGATCTTTAAGAAGTTTAGCCATCTGTACACTTTTTTTTGCTAACATTATACCAATTAAACACAAAGAATTTTAGATGACACAAGATGAACTTAAAGATGTAAAACTACCAGAAGGAATGAATCCAGAGACACTTTCTCACCTAATGGAGCCAAGAAACTATGGTAAACTTGAAGAAGCAAATGGTGTTGGCGTTGCTCTTGATGAAAAAACAAAAGAGTATGTAATTTTTTATACTCTTTTTGATGGTAATATGATAAAAAAAGCAATGTACGCAACAAACGGTTGTCAAGATACTGTTGTAATTGGCTCAATGTTTACAGATATGATAAGTAACAATGACCTTAACTATGCGAATGATGCGATAAGACGTATGAATGAAAAACTAGGAACGATGAGTGATCAACAACAAGTTTGTGCTGATTTAGTTTTTAGATCATATAAGGCATCTATGCAAAATTTTGAAAATGTAAAAAATGGTGCTGATGAAGAATTACACTTATATAAAATGGAAGACTCATGTGAGGGAGCAAACAATGAACAACTTATTTAAAAAGAAACACGAACTTTGGTTACACATAAATTTCGCATCATTTGCAATTAGTGATGAAGAGATAAAAGCAAGACTTTATGATTTTTCACAAATTGCATTTAGACATATGAAGTGGATAGCTAAAGATGTACTAGAGAATAATGAAAATTATAACTATGATAGAGATATTATGCTGTATAAAAGTACTTCAGTATTTGAAATCATAAAAAAACTTCAAGAAGTTACACTCGAGACTATGAAACTTTATCCTGATGATGTTTTAGGAAATAGAGTTAAAACTGATGATGAATACTTACTAGAATATCTAAATCAAATCATAAAAAATTCAGAAAATGACAAAGAGATAACTTCTTTTAATATGAAAAGAGAGTGGTTAGATAAAAATTTAGCACAAGAACAAATAGATGCACTTACTCTATTTTTATTTGAAGAATCATATAAAGAGTATGAACTTATTTTAGTTTATGCATACATGCAAGCAAGAACAAAAGACTTAACACAGTTTGATGTATTTCAAGACTTGATTGATGAGTCACATTTTCACTTAAAATCATTTGGAAATATGATGGCAAAAATGGGAATTTTAGCACTCCCTAGAGAACTTCATGAACTAACATATGTCATAAAAGATTTAGAGCAGTTTGTAAAAGATGGTATAGCTGAAGAGGAAGCTGCAAAAGAGATGTGCAAAGAGCTTAGCGATGCTATTAAAGATGAAGAGTTATCTAAATTTTTCGACTTTATAAACTACCAAGAAAGTTATCATATAGAACTTATGCAAAAGTTATTAAAATAATGGATATTAGCAAAGCTATCAAAGGTGAGAAAATAAAATTTGAAAGACCTGCTCCAGCTTTTTATGAAGCTTTAGGTCATGATGGCATGCAAAAACTTATGTATAATTTTTACGACCATATTTACGACAGTGATATAGCACATTTTTTTCCACAAGACCCAGAAGAGTTTGAAAAAGTTAAAGTTAAAAATACAAAATTTTTCATACAAATCTGTGGTGGTCCAGCAGTTTATGAAGAGGAGTCAAAAGGTCAAGACCTTGACCAATACATGATAGATATTCATAAAGATTTCTCAATATACTTAAAATCTCGTGATGAATGGCTTGGTACTTTTCGTGAAGTTTTAAATGAGTTAGATATAGATAAAGAGATAAAAGAAAACTTTTGGCAATACCTAGATAAGTTCTCAAAACTTACAGTAAACAGAT
>Ga0256826_1000432_pt1 | contig 25498 bp, 21 predicted proteins | sample CV79metaG_FD_185975 | JGI IMG/M metagenome (GOLD analysis project Ga0256826, IMG submission 185975) | Hydrothermal vent microbial communities from East Pacific Rise, Pacific Ocean - CV79 | ecosystem: Environmental > Aquatic > Marine > Hydrothermal vents | place: Pacific Ocean: East Pacific Rise...
TTGCTAAAGTATCTTTGTAGTTGGCATATCTTATCTCATCTACATACTGCTTTAAGGCTGTATACTTTAGATATTTTTTTGAATTTTTAATAAACTTTTGAATATCATACTTAAAGGTTCTAGGGGTGTTTGCTTTGTTCAAAGGGATATATTTTACATGTATTTTATTCTCTTTGTCCCCTGAATGAAAAATTTTGTATCGAACAGCATAACGGTACTTTTTGCCATCTATAGTGATGCTAAAAGGTAAGATTTTCCCTTTTTTTCTTGCAAAAAAGTAGGCAAGAGGCTCTCTATTCTCTCCTCTGTTAGCTTTGTCTGTAAACCCTTTGTTAAACTGATGTGTATCTGATTGGATAACCAAATCAAAGTCTCTGTTAGCTCCAACAGGTTGTTGGTCTCGGGTTGAGCCAAAAATACAGTTGATGGTCGCTTGCCATACATCATCTTGGTCATAGGCATTTTCTTGGCTCACTTTCCACTCAACAATGATTTTCTCTTTTTTCCCAAGTACTGCAAGTTTTACAGGCATTCCTGTTTGGCTTTTATTGCCAATCCTCCACTTACCACCCACACTCATACCACCAATAATACCACTAGGGTAGCCATCCATTGGAGAGGTCTCCTGTCTGCCTGTATCTTTATAGTCCAATCTAAATATAGCTCCTAATTTATCGACATCTTTGGCACAGTAAGAGAGTTCACTGTCTCCCCCTAAAAGAAAAGTAGGAAAAGTCAATCCATAGAGATTATCTTTGATAATTACTCTTCTTTCATCGAGACTATTTCTACTACAAACAGAGATATTTTTTGCTCCATTTGTATCAACTTTAATAAGATTCTCCCCTCCAAAAAGGGTTGATGCAGTTAAGGTTAAAAGTGTTGCTATGCTTAGGCTTAGTTTTGTGATTTGAGTTTTCATTTTGACGCTCCTCTTTTCTCTTTCTTAATACAATTATAAAACAGTTTTGTGTCAAAAAGATGTCAAGTGGGGAAGTTTTTAAAAAAATTTAAATAAAGTAAAAATGGTCAAAAAAATTGACCATTTTTATGAAAAAGAGAGGTTACAGTGTAGCATTTGCCAAATCATCAGCTAAAAGCTTGTTCAACCAGAGTGCTACTTTTTTAAAACTTGCATTTTTGTTACCATCTTCATTAACCAAGCGTCTTCTATATTTAGTTTCAAAACCTAAATGGTATACCCCATCAAAGACTTTATTAATGGCATTTTTACCATAGAGTTTGGTTTTTGCACCATCGCTTTGAACTTTATGATAACCCCACTCTCTATCGTCCTCATCATCTCCATGAATCTCTGCCCACTCTTCGAGATGGTTTTCAACCAAATAAGCATTAATCTTTTTGACATCCTCTTTTGAAAATGCACCATCTGTTGCTGTATCTGTTGCAGAAATGGCTTCAAGAATCATCTCGTTGAGTCTGTTTGCTGATTTTGCACCTTCACGGATGTCTCCTAAAGATATTTTCTTCTGTAGACCCTTATCACTGTAGATAACAGAAATCACTTGATCTAAACCTGTATTCGTATCGCCTACTACCTCTTCTACATCAGGATTAGATAATCTTCCTGCTTCTAAATCTTCACGAAGTAGAGTATCGAGCCATTCAGCTACTTTTCTATATGAGGCATTTCTGTTTCCATCTTCATTTAGAAGTCTGTTTTTACGGTGGCTCTCAAATCCTAAATGGTAAATACTATCAGCTACAGCATTAATAGCATTTCTTCCAAAGAGCTTGGTTTTTGCCCCATTTGCACGAACTTTATGGAAACCTGTCTCTTCTCCTGAATCCTCATCATCTCCATGTATCTCAATCCACTCATCATGATAGTTATGGAAGATGTAATCATTGATTTCACGTGTATCTACGGTTGTAATCTTTTTATCATTAGCTGCTCCTGTTTGACGAATTGCCTCAATGATAATCTCATTCATTCGCTTTGCACACTCAATGGCAATCTCTTTATCAGCTGGGTCTACTCGCTTCAATAGTCCCTTATCGGTTTCAATAATAGTAATGATTTTATTAAGTCCAACAACATCATTATTTTCTTGAATACTGCTCTCTACTGCTAAAGAGGGTACAACAGTTACCGTAGGTACAATACAAAGTACTTTCAAAAAATTTCGTCTTTTCATCTTCTATCCTTTAAATTTATTTTCGTAATACAAGTATAAGATTAAAATATGTCAAAAATATGTCATTTTGAAAATTTATAAATATTTTCTTTATTTAATCTCTTTTCTGATATGTCAATCCTAGTGCTAAAAGGGTTGCTACGGTTAGGTTTATGATTTTAGTTGTCATTTTGACGCTCCTCTTTTCGCTTTTGTTAATACAATTATAAAAGAGTTTTTTTGAATCTTTTATTTTTGGTGCTGGAGGGGGTATTTTTTAAGTTTATATGCTACCACAGAAACTATGGTAGCAATAGAAGAGTTTTAACTTAGTAGTTGGAATTGAAATTAATCTTAATTGACTCTCTCTTTAAACATCTCTCCCAAAGCAGTAAGCTCTGTTCTCTCAACATTGTTTATTAGCGAGAAGTAAGCTGTTGTACTAGGAGAAATAAGTACTTGAGGCATAGAAATCTTTGCATGAGCCTCTACATAATCAGCCAGTTTACTTGTAACCTCTGCTGTTCTTTGGGCTGTATTTGCATGAACACCATACTCTGTTACCCAAATCTCTTTGCTATCATCTTTGATTCGTGAACGTTCAAAGGTATCTGCTCTTTGTTGTACCACTGCATTAATACTCTCATCGTCTAACTCTACCTCGTCATCTAAGTGAATATAAAGATGGTAGACATAGGCATCAAATTTACTTTTATCGGCATATTTTGCAAGGTTGTAGTTCCAGTATTTACCATGATTTCCCTCACTCTCTGAATCGTCAGTACCATCTCCTCGAACGTTGTCACGAGCCAATGCACTAAGGGCTATTTTTACCTTAGGAAACTTCGCTTTAATAGCTGTTGCCCACTCATTGGCAAACTCTGCATACTCTTTTCCTGATGGAAATTTTTCTACGTTTTTACTGTGTTTTCCTGAATCATCTTTGTTTGCTCCTCCTTGACCAAGATAGAGTTCATTTCCAATCTCTACATATTTTATAGCTATGCCTAAATCTTTAGCCTTCTCAAGCATCTCTAACTGTTTATCTAAAGTTGAAGAGAGAATGTTAAGTACAAAAATAACTTTAGCATCTGTCACATCTGTTACTGCATCCAAATCATCAAGAGAGTGAACAACCCCACCTTTTTTAGAATCTGATTTTCCTTGCTCCCAATCCCAACTATTTGCAATTGTTCCACCAGGGAAGCGTATGATTTTAGGTTCTAATTCTGTTAGATGGAACTCAAGAGTCTCATCAAGCTTAGGCAAAAATCTCCAGTTGATATTAAACCCTGTTAAAGTAGTGAAACGGTTCAACTTCTCCAGTGAAGCTCTGTATTCTTTCTCTAATCTGTTCACTTCTTTTTTTGCAGTATTAAGAGCGTCTAATGCACTCTTGTACTCATTTGTTCTAAGGGATTTAAACGCTTTATCTGTAGGTGTTAAATCGTTATCCTTAACACTCTTATAGTCGGCTCTTGCTTTAAGCAGATAGCTCTTTAGTTTAGTGAGTTGCTCTTTGCTCTCTCCACTTGTTTTAGCATTTTGGTAAGCAAGAGATGCACTTTTCTCTATTTTCTTTAGTTCAAGTAACTCTGTTTTTATCGTTTTTATCTTAGTTTGTAACTCATCTTTTTTCTTTTTTTGAACATCATAATTAGTTCTTTCATCTTTTAAAGCACTCTTTGCTTTATTCAACTCTGTTTTACGATCTTGAACTACCTTTTTTTGTTCGGTAATGGCACTCTCTGATGCTGTAGCTGATAGGTTAATTGTAAAAAAAAGAACTCCTACAAAAATTGCTCTGCTCAAATTTCTAAATGTATGTCTCATCTCTTTCTCCTCTTTTCTTTTTGTTAATATAAGTATAAAACAATTTTGTGTCAAAAAGATGTCATTTGAGAAAGTTTTTTAAAATTTTTTAGTTAGAGAAGTTTGAGGGAAAGAGAATATGCTATATCGACAATAAGAGTTGAAATAGCAATGGTTAAAAATTATACTTACTTAGCCAAACGCTTATCTTTTCCCTTAAATGCAGGGGAAAAGAGAGCAAAAACAACCGAGGCTTTACTATCTGTATTTTCAGCCCAGTGGTATGTTCCTTTTGGAATATGAATAACATCCCCTTGCGATAGCAGAACCTCATGGTCACGGAAATGGACTATAGACTCCCCACTTAAAATAGTGACGGTTACGTCATGAGTATCATGATAGTGAGGTTTCTCACTCCCTTTTAGACGGATAAGATGTGTACTAGAGTAGCTATCTTGTGTCAAATGAGTTACGGCAATATTTTTAGCCTTATCTGAACTACTCCACTCTATATTCTCATACCCTTTATTAGGAAAAACCACTTTGGGTTGCGATGTACAGCCTATAAAGGCAAGTGCTATTAGTGAAATGGGTACTATTCTCATATTGAAACTTCTTTTTATCTTTTTTTTCTTGTTATTTTAACATTATAAATCTAATAACTCTTAACTTTCCCCTCTGCTGAGTACTCTAATATACGCTTATCGTCTGTATTATTGGTATCAAGGTAGACAATTGTTGACTCTATTCCATCTGAATTGACTATTTTTGTGCCATTTGTATCGTAGTGAGTAAACCACTCTTCAGGAAGTACCAACTGATAGATATATGCTCCTGTACAATCTTCACACTTTTGTATATCAACATTTTGTAGGTCATAGGCTGTAGAGCTTGTTAGGTCTGGATTAAGTAAATTATTCCAAGAGACATTATCTTCCTCTCGTTTTGTATAGAGCCATTTACTATCACTATCTATAATTTTTAGATAGAGTGCCTTTCGCCCCTCTTCAAGAGATGACTCCCCTACATAGTAATACTCTCTATCAAATAGTGTTGAAGGAATATTTTTTACAAGTGTATCTGCATTTCTAAAGTGGTCATGAACCCAACCTGATGATTTTATCTTGACACCATACTCTTTTGAGAGTCTATCTATCTCTGCTAGATGCTCATCACTTACACCAACTTTCTCTCCATCTTTACCTGTAATAAGAGAGCTAAAGTTCCCCTCTGCTACATCTTCAAAGAGTTCAGAGCCATCAGTTCCCTCTTTGTTGGTTATACCTGCTAGAGTTCCTGTGTTATCAAATGGTCTACTCTGAACGCTACCTCCTCCTGCTACATGGTTGTCGTATCTTCTGTCTCCATCGGGGTCACTATCGTTTCCATCTGCACCTATAAATCCACTTGTAACCTCAAATCCTGTCGTGTTAATATCAGAGACAACCAAATTGGCATAGAGTTTTAAATTTGACATATTGCTATCTTTTTTGATGGTTATTCCATCAGGTTTAGGGCTATGTCGTGTTAAATCGGTATGGACACTGTTATGGTGTACCTCCATATTAGGATTGGTTTTGAGTCGAATATGGTCGATACCACCATAGAGTACAAGGTTGTGTGATATTCTAGATTTTAGATTGGTATCTTTTGTGATGTCAATCAATATCGCTTTTCCCTCATCTAAAGCAAAGAGTGAGTAGCCCTTATTGAAGACCCTAGAGTAGATTCTCTGCTCTACAGCAAAGAGTAGATTTCCTGTAATATCAAATCGGTAAGGGTAAGAAGCTGTGTAATTATCATCGCCTCTATCTACCCCATCAGTTGGGTCAATATGGAAGTTTCTCTCCCATTTTCTCATAATACCGTGACCACCACTTAGTGCATTGTGTCCAATATTGTAGACAATATTATTATGAACATTAACATATCGTCCCTCATAGATATTGACACCTTTTTGGAAAGCATCGTGTATAACATTATTGCGAATGGTAATATGTTGACCATCTACATTAAAGGCTTGACCTCCACCAATATTACTATCTCCATCAAGCTTCCACCAGTGGTTAGCCAACATATCCCAGTGGTCATTAACTGAGTTTCCATCTAGCTCAAATCCATCAATAGTAAAATAGGAGACACTGTTACGAATGGTAAATGCTGTCTTGGCAAAGTTAAACTTAACCTGCTCTCCTGCCAGTTTAGTCAATGTGGTTTGACTGTTTTCACTACCATTAATGTCTGCTAAATCTACCTCTATATCATAGACTCCTCCTCTTACATAGATGGTTTGATTCCCCTCTATTTTAGATACCTCTGAAACAGCCGTTGCTATGGAGGTGTATGGATTTGTAACGCTTCCCAATGCTCCTGTTGGATTTTTAATGGTTGCCTGAGGCACTACATAATAGGCAGTTGGATTCGAGCCACTCAATAGAACATTTAATGTAACTTCTTGATTTAGTAGCTCTACACCATCATTGGTTGCCACAATAGAGAATGTATGACTCCCCACCTCTGTGCTATCGGGTTGCCAGTAGAGAACGCCTGTTGTCTCATTAATCATCATCCCTATAGGGGCATTTTGTAGAGTATAGTGTGCTGTTTGACCCACATTAACCTCGTATCTATATGGCTCTCCAGAGTTAGCCGTTGGCAAAAGAGCATAGACCATAAAATCTATATCATCAGGGTTAAAAATATTGTAAGCACTATCTCCATGAAGAGGATATAGAAGTAGTCTATTTTGCTTGTTCCCCTCATCTATTCCATCATCTTTTCCCTTTATCACAATGGTTTGAGCCGTTGCATAGTTGCTAGGGGTAAAGGTTAAAACATCTCCTGATGTGATGGTAGCTGTTGTGCTATCTTGCAGAGCAATGGGCAAGTAGACATTTTGTGTTGGTTGGCTCTTTAAACTCACTTCGTAGTGTAACTCTCCACCTGTTTGTGTGGCTAGGGTATCGCTTAGTTGTTGAATATTAATAAGCGATGGCTCTATCTGTTGGAACTCAAAATCTAAACGAATCTCACTACTCTCTTTGACCAACTTCTCTTTAGAGTCATCTCCATTCTCATCTACAATAAAGACTATCTTACCTGCATCTATCTCTTTGGTTAACTCAACACTGCTTGATGCTCCTGCACTCATGGCTACTTGACCATACAAATCACTACTATCCAAATGAGTTAAATTGACAAGTGTATCTACATTTTCCCAATTTGAACTGTTTTCATCAGGAAAATTGGCATCACTGTTAACATAGATATTAATCGAATCTTTCTCTGTATCTGATTTTAAAGTAAGTGTTGCACTTGTTATCTTGTCAACTCTCTTACTATTTAAAGTTATTGGAATATCAAAATAGAGAAGCCCAGCAGAGGCATAGTTACCTTTTAGTGAACGAATCTGAATAAACGACTTATTGTTGTAATTAGAGCTGTTATTATCTACACGAATATAGGTTTGTGCTGTAGAGTTTGTCTCTGCTCTATGGGTTGGTATGGTTTGAATTGTGGCATCTAAAGGTCGATAATCTTCATTATCAGGCACACTATCGTTGTCATCATCACTGTCAAAAACATTGGTTATACCATCTCCATCTGTATCTAGGGTTAGGGCTTCATATCCTGATTGAGTTGGAGGTGTAGTAGGAGGCGTATTTGCAACAACCGTTACAGTTCGTTCTATCTGTGTTGCCTCATTCCCTGCACTATCTTTAACATTATAAGCAATAGTATATGTTCCAACAACAGTACTATTAACCGAACCACTAACCACAATATCTGCTGTAATATCTCCATCTCTATCATCTGTGGCTGTTGCTCCTGCATCGCTATAGGTTGCTCCTTGGGTTAAGTTAACAGTTGCCGAGCCAAGAAGAATTATAATAGGGTTAATTGTATCAGGAGCAAGAGATACATTAATGGTTCTTGTAACTTGATTTGCACTATTTCCTGCACTATCAACCACACTATAGGTAAGCATATAAGTTCCCTCAACGGCTGTATTAACAGAGCCACTAATGGTAATATTGGCTGTAATATCTCCATCTCTATCATCACTAGCTGTTGCTCCTGCATCGCTATAGGTTGCTCCTTGGGTTAAGTTAACAGTTGCCGAGCCAAGAAGAGTTATAATAGGGTTAATTGTGTCAGGAGTAAGAGATACATTAATGGTTCTTGTAACTTGATTTGCACTATTTCCTGCACTATCAACCACACTATAGGTAAGTGTATAAGTTCCCTCAACAGCTGTATCTACAGAGCCACTAACGGTAATATTAGCTGTAATATCTCCATCTCTATCATCACTAGCTGTTGCTCCTGCATCGCTATAGGTTGCTCCTTGGGTTAAATTAACAGTTGCAGAGCCAATAAGTCTGATAGAGGGTGGTGTTTTATCAGCAATAGTTTTATCCTCTCCATCTTTAATTGTATCGGTTAGAGCCTTATCATCTAAAGCCCCTTTTCTATCTTTCCAAAATTTATCAATCTGTTTAATTATACTCTCTGTATCTTTTTTAACCTGTTTAACCAACTTCTTCTCAAAACTCTTACTATTATCAAGAGCCTTATTTACTGCCTTGACCAACACATTATCTTTATCTTTAAGAGCATCTTTTTTTATCTTCATAAGCTCTTTTCCTAAAGCTTTATAGGTCAATAAAATAGCATCTTTACGATTTTTTACCTCTTTTCTCATCGCTTTTTTCATCGCCTTAGCAGAGTTATGAAGCTGTAGAGAGCGACTTAACAAGGTACTGTCTCCCTCTTTAGCCAAAGCTATTGGGTCTTTTGTAAGAAACTCTATATTGACATCAAAGAGTTCAGCAAGATTTCTCTTAATCTCCTCTATCTTCTCTTTTAGGGCTAGAGTCATATTGTTATCTACTACTATATTCTCTTTCTTATTTATTATAGTATTCGTTTCAGATTGAAGTGTTTGGACAATAAGTGTGGTTATTGGAGTAATCATCACTTCACTCTTACCCTCGGTCATTGCCATTAAGTAATCTTCAAATTTATCATCAGTTCTAATATCTCTACCACCATAAGCAACTAATGGAGCACTTTGATTAATATAATTTATATCTTTTTGATGTATTGCTGTTAAGGTCAGCCTATATGAACCCTCATCTTCACTTATGCTAGAGGGTTCGCCACTGTCCAACTCTCCATTTTTATTTAAATCTAAAAAGACAGTAGCTCCTGCAATTTCGCCATCAACTACCTTTCCACTAATGGCTTTATCTTCTACTATAACAGATATATTTTCATCTGAACGGTTATTATCTGGCGTACTATCATCTATAGGAACAGTTATGGTTGTCTGATTTTCATCTAAATGCTCATTTGTACTATTTTCATCTAGATGAGTCCTGTTTAAATCTGAATGGTTATTATCTTTAGGGTTATCTATAGTTATATTTCTATCATCTATAACACTATTTGGACTTGAACCATTATTCTCTGTTGTTAAATTACTCTCGTTACTATCTCTTATCTCTTCTGTTGTATCACTACCACACCCAAAAAATATAAAAGCTATTGCTAAAATTAAAAAAAAGTTTTTTCTGCTCTTCCTCATCTCTTCTCCTCTATTGTAGTAGTAAAATATTATCAAAATATAATTAAATTTTATAATTAATTAATATACCTATTTAAACTGTGAAAAGATATATGAATTTATTTTTGTATTAAAAAATTTTATTGAAGAGAGAGATGCAGTCAACTGCTGTATGTTTAAACTTTTAGAGAATTAATTTTTTCATAATTTTAATGTTGAGAGAAAGTCTCTCAACATAAGTATTATTTTACTTCGTACTGCTCACGACCCATTTGATAAAGGTCATTTCCTTGTGTGTCGTTTACAACGGTTACAGGGAAATCTTCAACCGTAATTCTTCTAACTGCTTCTGGTCCTAACTCTGGGTAAGCAATCACTTCTGCTGAACGAATCTGTTTACCAAGTAATGCACCTGCACCACCTGTTGCACCAAAGTAAATTCCATCGTACTTAACACAAGCATCTTTTACTTCTTGGTTTCGGTTTCCTTTTCCAATCATTCCTTTTGAACCATTTTTTAGCATGGTTGGAGAAAATGAATCCATTCTATATGAAGTAGTAGGTCCTGCAGATCCAATTGGATCTCCTGGTTTAGGAGGTGTTGGTCCTACAAAGTAGATGATTGAACCCTCTAAATCAAAAGGAAGCTCTTCGCCAGCTTCGATAAGTGCTACAAGTCTGCTGTGAGCTGCATCACGAGCAGTAAAGATAGTTCCGTTAAGTAAAACGGTATCTCCTGCTACGAGTTTTTTAGTATCTTCAGAAGTTAGTGGTGTGGTTAGTGTATACGTTGCCATCTGTTTTCCTTATATAGTGATATGTGTATGTCTTGAAGAGTGACACTGAACGTTAACTGAAACAGGAAGAGAAGCGATATGACAAGGGTTGGCTTCGATATGAACAGCCAAAGCAGTTTTTGTTCCACCCATACCCATTGCACCAATTCCAAGATTATTGATTTCAACCAACATTCTAGCCTCTAACTCTGCCATCTCTGGGTCAGGGTTTGTGGTCTCTAGGTCTCTAAAGAGAGCGTGTTTAGAAGAGATACACGCTTTTTCAAATGTACCACCAATTCCTACACCTACCGTTATAGGAGGACAAGGATTTCCACCTGCATCAGAGATAACCTCTTTTACATAAGCAACAATTCCATCTTTACCCGCAGCTGGTGGGAAAACTCTTGCACGGCTTACGTTCTCTGATCCACCACCTTTAGCAGCGTATTCAATATCAATTTTATCTCCAGCTACAATATCAAAGTGAATAATTGCAGGTAAGTTATAGCCAATTTTATCTTTTAGGTTCAATCGACTAAATGGCTCACAGGTAGAAGCTCTTAGGTAACCATCTGTATAACCTTGCTCTGTTCCTTTGTTAATAGCGTCTCTAAGGAGTCCACCATTAATACGAACTTCTTCTCCTACATTTACAAAGAAAACAGCCAAACCTGTATCTTGACACAGTGGTCTTTTTTCATCTTTTGCAATATTTGCATTTTCAAGAAGTTGTCGAATAACCTCTTTACTTACAGGCGATTTTTCATCCTCCATTGCTTGTTCTAGTGCATCATACGTATCTTGTGGTAAATCTGTACCACAATGCATAATCATATCTTTAACGGCTTTAACAACAACGTCAAATTCAATTTCTCTCATAAAAGCTCCTATCTGATTTTTAACCATAGTTTACTCTTTGCGTTGTTAAGAACTTATGAATGAAATAGGGTAGTTTTAAAGCTTTAGAGATTTGGGTAGTGTGGTAATAGGGGAGGTAGAAGTTGTTCTATTTAAAACATATAATTTTTAGTTATATGTTTTAGTCTTGCTGTTGCTTAATCAAAAAAGTTATTCTTATTTAGAATATTAATACCTTCTTGAATACTTTCAACAGAGGTTTTAAATTTGGCAGAAATTTCTTTATCTAAAGAGATTTCAACAATTTTTTCTACTCCATTTTGACCTAAGATAATAGGCACTCCAACGCTTACATTAGAATAGCCATATTCTCCGTTAAGCAGTACCGAAGAAGAGACCATAACATGAGAATCGTTTAAAATCGCTTCAACCATAAATGCAATGGCTCGACCTGGTCCATAATAACCCGATGTTCCTAAATATTTTACAATTTCAGCTCCACCATTTTTTGTACGGTCGATAATCTCTTCCATATCTTTTTTTGATAAAACGGCTGTTGCTGGTACAGCACCTATTTTAACTTGCTGTGGAAGAGGAATCATGTTTTGACCATGGTCTCCAATAACCAATGAACCTGTTTGACCTGCTCCATAACCCAATTTTTTATAGATTTGATACGCCATTCTTGAACCGTCTAATGCACCTGCCATACCAATAATACGATTTGACTTCCAACCTGTGATTTTATGAATTGCATAGGTCATAATATCCAAAGGATTCGAGACAGAAATAATAATAGCGTTAGGAGAATATTTCATAATGTCTTGAGTAACCGATTTAATGATTTTCGCATTAATCATGAGTAAATCTTCTCGGGTCATGTCGCCTTTTCTTGGAACACCTGCTGTAACAACAACAATGTCACAATCTTTAACGTCTGCAGGAGTTTTCGCTGCTGTTATAATGGTACCTGCACAAGGAGTATAGTGATTGGATTGCCCAATATCTATCGCTTTCCCTTCTGCAACACCTTCTGCTATATCAAAAAGAACAATCTCTTTACATGTTCCCATCATACTTAAACTGTACGCTGCCGTAGCTCCTACTGCACCTGCACCAATAATTCCTACTTTTCTTCCCATTATTAATTTCCCTATAAAGTAATTTTTAAGTTTATTTTAACTATTAAAAACAGTTTAAAACATTAATAAATTTTATCCTTATTTCTCTTAGATAAAACTTTATAACCCCCAAATAAGGGGGTAAATATTTTTTAAATAAAAGGTTTAGTTGTCAAAGAAGTTTAATTCGTAGAGTTTGTCAATCATCTCTTGAACAGAGGCAACAGAATCTTTAAAACGTCTCTGTTGTAGGGGTTTAAGTGCCATCATAATAACCTCTTCAGCTCCACCTGCACCAATCATTACAGGAACACCTGAAACAATATCTGAATAACCATAATCATCTTGAAGCATAATTGCACATGAGTGAATTTGGTTGGTATCTTTTAAAATGGCATCTACCATAACGGTTGTTGATTTTGCAGGTGCGTAGTAGGCTGAACCATCGCCAAGAAGATTAACAATCTGAGCTCCACCATTTCGTGTTTTTTTAACAATATCACCAATCTCTTCAGAATCGAGTAAATCTTCGATAGGTACACCTGCAACCGTTGTAAACTTAGGAAGAGGAACCATGGTATCTCCGTGACCACCCATAACGGTTGCTCTAATTTGACCTGCACCATACTCTAGCTTTTCATAGATAAAGTGAGCCATTCTCGCTGCATCAAGGATTCCTGCCATTCCGAGTACTCTCTCTCTTGGGAAGCCTGTCTCTTTTAGTACAACATAGGTCATCACATCAAGAGGGTTTGAAACTACAACGACAACAGCATTTGGTGCATGCTCTTTAATTTCACGAGCATAATTTTTAACAATTTCAGCATTCATGGTCAATAAATCATCACGACTCATCCCTGGAGTTCTTGGAGCTCCTGCTGTGATAACAACAACATCTGAATCAGCCATATCCTCAGGACCTTTGGCTGCCTTTACAATAGTGTGTTGTCTTGCTGCATTGGCTGCCTGAGACATATCAAGTGCTTTACCTTTTGCTACATCATAATTTCTACCACGTAATACAACATGATGACATGTTCCGTTCATTGCCATAATAAAGGCTACTGTTGATCCAAAATTTCCTGTACCAATTACTGTTACTTTTTTACCTTTTGCCATTCTAATCCTTGTATATAAAATTGCTTCTTTATTTTATTTCCAAAAAAGAGTTTGCTAATATATAGTATATGGTACTGTATATATTAGCAAACACAGTATTTGGAAAGAAAAAACACTTTAAGTAAGCTTAATTGATTATATCAAGAGTAGGTAACAAAAGTGAAACAAAGTCGATAGAATAGCCTAGAGTTCAAGAGATTTGAGAAGAGATGAAACATAGTTTCCCTAAAATCAAATAAGATAATAGGTTTCATATTTTTATTTATGATACTTTTTGTAACGGTTGAACAAAAAAAGGTAGCTTGAACTTTAGTCATAACAACCATTTTGCGATTGTTGCGATTTAAATCAAGGGTATGTAGATAATAGTGTTAGTTAGAATCTTTTGGTTAAGGTATTGCTTCTATTGATAAGTTTTCTGAGAGTCAACAATAGTTAGCCGTTTTTGCTATTTTACATAAAATTTACACTAATATACTATACTCAACCCATGAAAAACAAAATAGAAGCACTCAAAAAAGAGATATCAAAACAGGTTATTGGTCACAAAGAGATGATAGATGCCTTACTTATTGCACTACTCTCAGAGGGACATATTCTCATCGAAGGTGTTCCTGGTTTGGCAAAGACCACAGCTGTTAATGCACTCTCAAAGTCATTGGGCTTGTCTTTTCACCGAGTACAGTTTACAGCCGATTTGCTCCCTTCAGATATTTTAGGGGCTGAGATATACCACCCAAAAACAGAGAGTTTTGAGCTTAAAAAAGGTGCTATCTTTACCCATCTGCTTTTAGCAGATGAGATTAACCGAGCTTCTGCCAAAGTACAGTCTGCCCTACTTGAAGTGATGCAAGAGAAACAGGTAACCATTGGGGAGCAGACTTTTAAACTAGAAGAGCCTTTTATGGTTCTAGCTACCCAAAATCCTATCGACCAAGAGGGTACGTACAGTTTACCCGAAGCACAACTTGACCGTTTTATGTTTAAGATTATTATGGGCTACAACACCGAAGCCGAAGAGTTTGAGATTGCCAAAAAGGTTGCAAATAAAAGCTTTGCCGTGATTGATGAAGTTCTCTCTCCTTCTCAGCTTAGAGTGATGCAAAAGGAGGTTCAAAATATCTATATTGATGATGCCTTGGTCACTTTTATCGTCAAGCTTATCTTTGCTACCCGTGACCCAAAAGCTCATGGATTGGAGCATCTAAGCAATATTATCGAGTTTGGAGCGAGTCCACGAGCGACGATTGACCTGCTCAAAGCTGTTAAAGCTTCTGCCTATTTGAGAGGGAACGATACGGTAACACCCATTGATATTATGCTCTGTGTTAAAAATGTACTGCGTCATCGTATTGTACTGAGTTATGATGCCCTAGCTAACGACACCTCAACCGATGATATCATCGACCAATTGATGCAAACTTTGAAAATGCCTTAACCTTTATGAAACTACATGATATCTACCCTGTAGAAGAGATAGTGGAGTACTCTCTCTATCTCTTTGTATTCTACTTTGTTCTTTTTTTATTACTTCTTTATGTTGCTATAAAACTCTATAAAAAAATAAAAAACAGACCTCTTTCTCCACTTGAAATACTAGAAAAATCTGACCACAGTAGAGCCAAAGAGATGGCATTTAAACTCTCCTTTTATGGAAAAAATCTTATTAAAACTGCTGAACAAGAAGCAAAACTTAATGCACTAAAAGAGAAACTATTCCCCTTTAAATACTCCCCTCATGATGATGTTTTAAACCAAACCCTTCAAGACGAGATAGAAGCATTCTTAAAAAGCCTAAGGAAGCCATAATGTTTGAAAACTTTGCCTTTGGTTCTATTTTTCTCTTAGCACTGCTTCCACTTTTTATCTTTTTAAACCATCATCATGCTAAAAAACAAAAAACTTTCTACATGCCCCATCTAAAGTTTTTAACACTTTCCAAACAGTCAACTTCTCATCTACCCAAACTCTTTAAATGGCTGATGATTGTGGGTATTATCATGGCAATTGCTGACCCCATTGTCTACCAAAAAACCAAAAGCATGAAGCAAGAGAGTCTTGATATTGTCTTGGCTGTTGATACCAGTGGTTCGATGAGCATGTATGGGTTTAACCCCGATATCTATGAGCAGACCCGTTTGGAGGTGGTCAAAGAGGTGGTAGGCAGTTTTATCGCACAGAGAAAAAACGACCGTATCGGACTGGTTGTTTTTGGAACACACAGTACCATCGCTTCGCCATTGAGCTTTGATACCCAAGCCCAAACAAGCATCATCAAAGGCTTAGAGATAGGAACATTGGGAAAAAGCACAGCCTTGGTTGATGCCATTATCTCCTCTGTCAAACTACTCAAAGAGAGTCAAAGCCCCTCCAAAGTACTCATTCTATTAAGCGATGGAGAGGACTCATCGAGCATCACACCCTTGCCCATTGCCCTAAAGTTGGCGAAGAAGTATGGCATCAAAATCTATACGATTATTATCGACAAAACACACAGCAACATGATGAAACTCATCGCCAAAGCCAACCATACCCAAGCTTATAATCCCAAAGATAAAAGTACTTTAGAAAAGGTTTATGCCGAGATTAACCGTCTTGAAAAAACAGAGATTTCCTACGCTACCATTTTAGTCCCTCAGCACTTCTATCTCTACTTTTTATTTTTGGCACTCTTTTCGGCATTGGCTTTGTGGTTCTTACAGAAAAATAGGGAGGTACTCTAATGTTTTTTCTCTATCCCATGGTACTTTTTTTACTTCTGCTCCCTTTTGTACTTTTTGTCTATAGTCTAAAAAAAGACTCAGCTCCTTTAGAATCGGTCTTTTCCAAAGTAATGCAAGAGAAGCTCTTTTTATCCTCAAAGCAACTCTCTAAGCACCTAAAAAACAGACTCTTTTTACTCGTTATTGCTCTGCTTATTATCGCATTGGCTCGTCCTGTGGAGCGTTTGGAGAGTTTAGATACCCAAATCTCTAAAGCCTCTGTGGTTCTAGCGATAGATGTATCAAAATCAATGCACCAAAATGATGTATACCCCTCTAGGATTGCCCTTGCCCAAGAGAAAATGAAGCAGGTTATTGAAAAATCCACGGGGTTAAACATTGGTATTCTTCTCTATGCCCAAGATGCCTACAGACTCTACCCCATCAGTGAAAATCCTCAAACCCTACTAACCCTTTTGGAGCAAGGAGAACTAAGCCGTAAATTTAAACCCAACAGTAACCTCTTTTCAGCTTTAGAGGGGAGTGTTCAACTTCTAAAGGGGTATCAAAACAAACACATTCTACTCTTTAGTGATGGAGGCGAAGAGGTGGAGCGAAGCCAAGAGTTAGCCTATTTAAAAAAAGAGAAAATTGTTCTCTCTAGCTTGGCTCTGCACCAAAATGAAGCGATGAAGCAACTGGTTAAAGAAACCAAAGGAGCATATAAGCATTACACTTGGGGAAGTGGCGACATCGACAGCTTAATCAAAGCGATTAAAAAACATAAAACCATCTCGGCTACTAAGCATTATGAGATTGCACAGTATAAAGAGTATTTTCAACTCCCTTTAGGCTTGGCGATAGTTATTTTACTGCTTTTTTATATCCCTTTAGGAAAAAAGAACCCCTCCTCTCTGCTACTTTTATTTTTTGTAATGAGTAGCTATAATACCCCTCTTCAAGCAGGGGTATTTGACTTTTGGTATCTACATCAGGCAAAAGAAGCTTACGATAAAGCAGAGTATAAAGAGGCGATTGGCTACTATCAAAAAGCTGTCTTAACACCTCAAGGTTACTACAATCTTGCAACAAGCCACTATAAAAATAAAGCCTATTTAGAAGCTATAAAAGCCTATAGAAAAGCCTTTTCTCCTCAACAAAGCAAACAAAGAGAAGCCAAAATCTATCACAACATTGCCACGGCTTATGTTCGTATGCGTAAGTTTGATATTGCTAAAAAGTATTACATCCAATCCCTTTCACTCTATCATAGCAAAGAGAGCAGTGATAACCTAAAGCAGATGATTGCTCTGCTTAAAGTTCAGAGAAAAAATGTGCATAAGAAATATGAGAAGTTAGAGTTTAAAGGGATAGGGAAAAACGTCTATGCCCCCAACAGCATGTTTAGCAACTATGCCATCAGATTAACCCCTCTCGTTCCAAGTGAAGAGGAGAAGTGGTTTAAACGTATTGCTAAAATAAAGTCCCCTTTTTATCTACAAAAGCTCACTACCCACATAAGGAGTCAAGATGCCAATGTTTCTCATTAAAGTTTTTATGCTCCTATCTTTACCACTTATGGTTCATGCCTACAGTTTTTATGCCACGCTTGATAAAAAAGAGGTAATGTTAGGCGAAGAGGTTAATTTGACTTTGATTTTTACTTATGACAATATAGCAAGAGCTGAAATAGAAGAGTATGAGATAGAGGAGCTTCATCTTGAAAAGATAAAAACCACACTTATAAGTGATGAGGAGTATCACGAAAACAACAAAACATGGGTAGCGAAACAAATCTATACGCTTATCCCAAAAAGCTCAGGTAAGCTGATAATTCCTCCTATTAATCTATATATCGAGAGTATTCCACTAGCCTATCAAGAGGTCTATAATCGTAACAAATATTTAGAAAAAATTGATGTGCAAACCAAAGCCTTAGAGCTTCATGTTCGACCTATTCCCGAAGGTATTAGCATCAGTGGGGAGTATAAACTTGTTGCTATGGTAGATAAAAAAGAGGTTGATGCTGGTCAGCCCATAAGGTTTTCACTTTCACTAGAGGGGAAAGGAAACTTGGAGAGTTTAGAATTTTTTAAACTGAAGATACCTCATACCACCATCTACAGTGAAAGCTCAAAGGGACTAACCAAAAACTTTACCATTGTCTCGGACAGAAACTATACTATTCCTCCTGTGACCTTAAAATATTATAACGCATTAAGTCGCTCGATTGAGTTTATTGACACCCCTAATTTTGCTATTGAGGTGCATTCAGATGTGCCTATTGAAACAGAAAATTACACTTGGTTTTGGTATGGCGTAGTAACTTTACTGTTACTACTCTGTTGCTATGGGTTCTATTTAACCCCTAAAAATCCTCTTATAAAAAGCCTCAAACAGAGTAAATCAAAAGAGGAGTTATTAAGAAGAGTGGTTCCATATATGGAGCAGAATAAAAACCTAAAAAGGCTTATCTTTAAACTAGAAACTAGTGATAAACAAACATTTAAATCTCTAAAAAAAGAGATTATCAAAGAGATTCATTTATACACAAAGGAGAAAAAATGAAAAAATATCTACTGCTACTACTCATAACCACCAGTATCTTTGCCAACAGCAATGGACTAAAACTCAAAAAGATAAACAGCTATGTTTATGCCATTGTGGGGGAGTTAGATAATCGAAGTATCACAAACTTTGGAAACAACTCAACTCATGGGTTTATCATTACCGATGAGGGCATTATTTTGATTGATTCAGGTGGAAGCTACAAAGGTGCAAAAGCGATTGAGGAGATGATACAAAGCGTATCAAAAAAGCCCATTAAGATGGTCATCAACACAGGAAGCCAAGACCACAGATGGTTTGGAAATGCTTATTTTAAAGCAAAAGGGGCAACCATTATCTCTAGTAAAACCACCATCGAAGAGCAAAAAGAGAGAATGGAAGATGAGCTGATAAACCTAGAACGCTTAACCTCAAAAGAGATGGTTAAAAATACAAAACCACTTCTTGCTGAGCGTTCATTTGATGAAAATATGAATATCTCCTTGGGTGGAGTGGATCTGGAACTTCATTTCAGAGGTACAGCCCACACGCATGGCGACCTATTTGTTTGGCTCAAAAAAGATAAAATCATGTTTGCAGGAGATATTGTCTTTACCCAAAGAGTTCTAAGTCTTATTCCTCAGTCTGACCATGAATCATGGTTAAAAGTATTTGAAGCAATGGCAAAGTTTAAACCCGAAGTTGTGGTCGCAGGTCATGGAGAGCCATCAAGCTTGAAAGTAGCCACGCATGACACATATAAGTACCTCAAACTTTTAGATACAGAATCTAAAAAGATTATTGAGAATGATGGGGATATGTTTGATTTAAAAAGTGTAAACCTTGATGAGTTCAAAGATTTACATTTGTTTGATAAGTTGGCGAGGAAGAACTTGCAAACTGTGTTTACTTATGTGGAGATGATGAGCGAATAATTTGTAATAGAGTGACTGACGAAAAGTAGAAACTCTAATACTTTTTATTCGTATACACCAACAAATCTTTCTCACTCAAATTCTTTAATAAGCTAGAAAACTCCTCATTGCTCAAAAGCATAAGGTTATCATCGTTAATCTCTTTGAGTTTAGAAGTAAAGCCATTTTTAGAGAAAAGAACATACTCATCTGCATCCAGTCCTACTTTTTCACATTTCTCTTTTAGACTAGTGAGCATGTGCATTTTTGCTTCAGTCTTTGAGTATTTACACTCACCAACCAACATTTTTCCTGACTTTCGTTTAGCCAAAATGCTCATTTCAATCTTTTTGTCATAATAAGAACCCATAGAAACAATAGGGTCACCCTCAAACTTGCTAGCAAAACGCTCTTTTATCAACTCTAATGCCAAAAGATTGCTGAGTGAAATAGAAAAATTTCCTTTTAACGCATTCCACTTTGTTTCAAACTCAGAAAAGTCTCCTGTAGAGATACTCTGATAATAAGGAGAAATAGTTGCAAACCAAAAACGCATAAAAGGAAACTCAAACAACAATTTATCTGACTGTTTATAACGTTCATTACGAGGTTCTGCGATGGAAGTGTCAAATTTGAGCATACTTTTTAACTCCAAATAATCGACAGCATCTTCGCCTTTATCTCTGCCAACTCCAGCTTTTTTAAAGACATCATCTTCATACTCCACCCCTAAAGCAATAATCGTCAGCATCATATGATACAAACCATTTCCATGCGTAAAATTTATAACACCTTTGTGCAGAGCTTCATAGTTGCAAAGTACTTTTTCTTTTATGAGTGCATCAACACTTTTAGAGGTATCTATATCCCATCCTGTTCCACCAAATACGGTAAAATATTCTAATGCAACATCAAAGTCTGTAATGTTGTTTTGGTAAGAAAAAGAGCGAAAGTGTTGTAAAAGTGTGGGACGTTTTGACATGTTGTAACCTTGTTTTTAATGCGTGATTATAGCTTATATTTTAAGATATATAGATTGTGATATAACAGAGCTTGAAAAACTATTTCAAAAGCTTATCTTAATTACAATTACTGCAATATATAAATTAACATAATCATAATTATGTAAAAAGCAATAATATCACATAATAAACATTGGAGAGCCGAGCCTTATGAGGGACTTTTTCATAGAGAGATTGCCTTTAAGTTAATCAATCAAGTTGATTATAAAGAGATAGAGGTTATTCAAGGTATTCATCGTTCTGGTAAATCGACTATATTTAAGCTAGTATTAAAAATTATATCTATGCTTTAGAAGACAGCTATTTATATCAAGAACTAAAACAGTTTTCTTACTCACTCAAAGGTCAAATTCGTTCTAAAAAGAAGGGTTACCTTATTGACAATGGTTTCTTAGGAAATATCTCATTTCGTTTTTCAAAAAATCAAGGAAAGCTTTTTAAAAACCTTGTCTACAGTGAGTTACAAAAGAGAGGCTATGAAATTTTTGTCTTTAACGATGGCTCTTTTGAGTGTGATTTTTTAGTCAAAAGAGAGAGTGAACTGATAGCCATTCAAGTCTGCTATGAGTTACATAGTGGAAATCAAGAACGAGAGATAAAAGGCTTGGTAGAAGTAGCTAAAAAATTTAAAGTTTCTAAGCAGGTGCTTTTGACTTATAATCAAGAAGAAGAGATTACTGGAGTTGAAGTTATTCCTTTTTGGAAGTATTTTTGGGAGTAAGAGAGGGGTTAGTTTGTGATGTTTAGGCTAATCTTAGCTAAAATCTTCCCTCATCTTTTTCCAACTTTTTGCTATAATCATAAACAAACAACAAAGGAAAATCATGAGCGAACTACAATATCTGCCACAACTTAATGTTGAGTATTTTCAGTCTTTAAACAGTTCTGCTGGTATTGAAATAGAGAATGCCATGAAAATTTCTTTAATGATGGTAACGGGCTTTCGTGATATTCTTGATGAACTCAACTTTGATGAAAAAAAGCTTCGTACCTTACAGTTTAATCTTGATGATAACTATGAAGTGCTAGAAGAGATTTATCATAACACCAAAAACAGTAAAACTAAAAAAGTTTTTGATGAGCTTTTAACGCAAATGGCAAAACTAGAGATGGAGATTGGAGATTTGATTTTGGAACATCGCCATGCCTCTTAAGTTTGATGCCAAATATGTACGAAGCAAAAAGAAAGTTGCTAAAAAAATCTCTTTAACTTTAATTAAAGAGACGGAAGAACTCTATAGAACCAACCCCTCTCACAGAAAATTAAATCTTAAAAATATTATCTGTAAAAGAGACAAACATAAACAATCTATTCGAGTTCTAGGAAATGATGGGTATAGAATCTTACTGACCCATAAAGATGATATTATCTATTTTCAAGATATTATGAATCATGATAAATATGATAGGTTGACTAAGGATTGTTAGGTTAAATTTTATCAAAAAAATCAGCATAAATCCCGTAGGGTGGTGCTTTCAGCCCACCACAAAACCAAACCTACATAAAATGAAAGTTTCGCCGTAAGGCTTCTACTAATATCTTTATAGAGGAGATAAAATTTCAATCTTGACTTTTTAAGCTATACCGATTATAATACAACCACAGAGATGCTTCTCTGCGATTAAAACCATCGGAGTTCGTTTTGGGCGTTAAGCTAAAGGTTGCTTCGGCAAAGCATTAGCAAACAACCGTAGATTTTAGCAGTTTTTGGTCTGCTAACCTTTTATAAATCATATTTTCAACACGCATCTTTTTCTAGTTTTTTTGATATAATCATTAATAAACTTATCACTCAATTTTATATCTCTTAAATCTTTTAAAAATTTCTTATGTTTTTTGATTCTCATTTTTGCTCTAACTTATCAAATGAAAAATCTTCAACATTGATTTCTTTTCTTGACTCTTCAATCACTTTTTTAGTCTCTGCATTTAGAATTTTCACCTCAATTTTATTTAAAGCTTTTTCAATCTTATCTTCCACAAAAGGATAAAAACTCTCTGCAAGTTTAAACACTTCAGTAGCACCAACATCAATAGTATCATCAAATTTTAACTTTGCATTTTCTATTGCTGTTTTAACTAAAATAGTGTGTTTTTTACTATCAAATCCACCTGCTACTTTAGTATTTAGGTACTGTTTCCATCCTTTTGAACGCTCCATGCCATCAAAAGATTCAAAGGAGAAGAGATGATAAAACAACCAAACTTCAAAGCAAGGATTACTTTGAGCCACATTCCAATTTTCTTGTTCTAAACAATTATCTCGTAACTCTTCAATTTGTACTCCCCATTTATCCGTATCTATAACAAACCAAACCTCATCATCTTTTTCATATTTTAGTTCTGAATTATCTGCTGATTTAATAATATGACTCACAGCTTTTTTATATAAACCATAAGGAGAGGTATTATCATGGTGTGCTGGGGCTTCGACTTCTAATCTTATTTTTGAACTTATCTCAGAAAAATAGTTAAAATACTGTTTCTCTCTCTTTTTTCCTTCACAATAGATGATAATAAGTTTGGCATCTTTAGTTGGTTCTTCTCTTGTATAGAGTCTATTTCTGGTTTTCAATATCATAGTCATGCCAATTCAAATCTTTTAAATTCCCAAGAAATGGGATAGAACCATATCTACCCATCAAATATCCCTTACGAATATCAATGGTATTATGCTCCTTGTAATCACTTAGCGAGTATAAATCTGTACATCCATTTTTATCTTTTTCTGCAAACCAAATCTCATCTTGTCTAAAGATATTTTGGTCTAATAGGTTTGACTCATGGGTAGTAAAAATAAGTTGCCCATTAGATTCTGTATCTTTTGAAAATTTACTAATAAGTTCTTTAATTAGAAGAGGATGGATACTTCTTTCTATCTCATCAATAATATATACTTTTTTATGATTCGCCACATCTTGAAAAGCAGGAGCAAAATCTAATAATCGAATCGTTCCATCAGACTCTTCATCTAAATCAAACATGGCTTTTATATTGTCTTTTCCTGTATGACCTATTTGAAGTTTTTTGACGTAAATGTCATCTTTTTCTTTTACAATAATTATCTCTTGTCCATTATTGATTTGAATGCCAATCATTTTATTTTTAGCTGTGTTGACCCGTTCTGTTATTTCATCCAATTTTTTTAAATCATTTTCTCCAAAGAACTCTTCTAAACGCTTCTTCTTTACTTCAACATTATCTATTCCAATATGAAAAGATTTCATCAAATCTTCTGTATAAATTTTAAAATTTTCATTACTATCTATTTTATGAGCCAAAGCACTTGGTTTTGCATCAGGAGTAACAATGACCAAACTCTCTTCAAACCATTGAAGTGCTATACCAATTTCAGATAAATCAGGACTATCTAAATTTGTTAAAAGTTTAAAAGTGGTTTTACTTGCTTTAGAAAGATTTTTTTCAATTACACTCTTCAATATTTTACCCTCAGCACTTTCCAACAAAGGGATATTTAAACTTATCTTTTTTGTTTCAACATCGGTTATTCTTTCAAACAACAATCTATCCTCTTTTTTTCCCAAACCAGAGATATAAAGTTCTTCACTCAAAACAATATTATTAAAAATTTCCAAACCATATATAAATACTTTTTCATTTTGAATAAACTCTATAATAAAAGTTTGAGGTTTTTCCTCTTTAGAAAATTTAAATTTTTTATTATCTGAAAAATTAACCAATGATGTCTCTTCTATAATTAAATTTTCAAGCATAATTAGAGATTTAATTAAATTAGATTTTCCTGCACCATTCGCACCATAAATAGAAGCCATTTTCAAGACTTCAAGACCGTTTATATTATATTTATGCTCTTTCAGTGTTCTAAGTCTTGGCATAGGAAGCATATTAAACTCTTTTTCCTCACCAAAAGACAGAATATTGTTTACTATAAATCTAACTAACATTTAGATACCTTTTCACATTAAGTTATCAGATAATACTATTTAATTCATTTAATATGGTTTATTTTTACTTTAATGTGATTTTTTCACATTAATTATTTAAGCCTTCAAGAATTATTTTAACTTAAACACTCTATCCTCCAACCTCAATATCCTCATGACTATCATCAAAAATCTCATTACCAAACTCTCGTAACTCTTCTAACCAAGCATCCAAAGTATAGTTATCATAACCCAACTTACGACCTGCAAGTCTCAAATGTTCAAACTCTGTAGGTAAATTTGTGGGCATAATAGCAGGGTCATCTGTATTGACACATACTTTTACAATACCATTACGAAAAGAGCTATCTTTTTTAACATCTTTATCTATAGGATGCCATCTAAATATAGGATGGTCTTCATATTTAGAGAGGTGTGAAATATAGATATTGGAAGTAGGACAAGCTTCTATAAATATATTTTTATTTGCTATCATATTGAGCATATAGTCTTGGATTACTCTATAAAGTTCTAAATCTTCATCTGTGATTTTTAGATAGCTTTGGTTTTCACGGAAATGTTCGTATTGGACATAAACTATTTCTGCTCCTATTTTACGAACATCTTTATCATAATGATAATCCTTATAAATAGTTTTAATTTTTTCCGTGAATTCTAAGTTTCCTTTATCAGGTGTTGCATATTTATCATAACCATCTAAAGGAGTAAGAGATTTTTCTTTGTCAAAAAAGAGTTCAGGGTCATGCCTCTTAAGTTTGATGCCAAATATGAACGAAGTAAAAAGAAAGTCGCTAAAAAAATCTCTTTAACTCTAATTGAAGAGACAGAAGAACTCTACAAAACCAACCCCTCTCACACCAAACTAAATCTTAAAAATATTATCTGTAAAAGAGACAAACATAAACAATCTATTCGAGTTCTAGGAAATGATGGGTATAGAATCTTACTGACCCATAAAGATGATATTATCTATTTTCAAGATATTATGAA
>Ga0256826_1000433_pt1 | contig 25485 bp, 16 predicted proteins | sample CV79metaG_FD_185975 | JGI IMG/M metagenome (GOLD analysis project Ga0256826, IMG submission 185975) | Hydrothermal vent microbial communities from East Pacific Rise, Pacific Ocean - CV79 | ecosystem: Environmental > Aquatic > Marine > Hydrothermal vents | place: Pacific Ocean: East Pacific Rise...
ATCAAAGAGACATCAATATGTGCTGCATCGATCATCGCTTGGGTTCTGGGTATAGGAGTGGCTGAAAACTGTAGATAGTGTGGCCGTTTGCCTGCTCCAGTGACAAGTTTTTCAAGCAAGTTACGTTGTTGGGTACCAAAACGGTGCTGTTCATCGATCATGATCAAAGCCGCAGAGGGAAGATCTCTATAGAGTAGGGCATGTGTCCCTATAATAAAGTCATAGTCAGCAAGATCTACCTTTTTTGAGGTGCTGTTTTGAATCAAGATACTTTTGAGCATGGGAAGATGTTTTTGCGCCTCATCAAAAAGCTGTTTTGCTAAGATCGTGGTAGGAGCCATCAAGATACTACGATGGGGTTGTGCCATAAAAGCTGAGGCTAGGATCACCATGGTCTTTCCCGATCCAACATCACCAACAATCATCCGTTTGGCAGCGACATCTTTACGAAAATCATTTTGGATTGAGGTAATGACATCGACTTGTTGGGATGTCAAGGTAAAAGGGAGGCCTTGACGCCATGAGTCCCACTCATGATCTAGCTTTTGTAAAGCAGGAAAGTAGCGGCATTTACTAGAGAGGAGTCTAAGGTAGTCAAAAAGCTCTGTATATTTTAGTGCTAGGAGTTGAGAAGAGGATAGGGCTGCTTCTTGGTTATCATCAGGAAAGTGGATACTTAAGATCTCTGTTATGATCTCTGTAGGAAGCCCCTCTTTAAGAAGGTTATCATGGGTGATATACTTGCTAATGAGACGACGCATGACATCCCCTCTTAGGGCTGTCTTATACTTAGTGATGATCCCACCCACTTGACTAATCTGTAAAGGATGTGTCATTTGGCAATGTCCAAGACTGCAGCTTATCTTTCCATAAAAAAAGTGCTGTTCACCTTTAACAAAATGACGCAACATATAGGGCTTGGGTTGAAATAGTACCGCTTCGATCTGATGGCCAAAGTTATGAGCATAGAGCGTGATGACAGCACGTTTAAAGCTTGATGAGACAGAGAGTACGGTCGCATCAATAACCTGCATCTTACCCTCTTGTATTGAGGTGTGAATACGTTTGTCTTCATAAGCTGAGGGTGCAATGATGCTGAGTGAAAGAAGAGAGCTTATCCCCAACTTTTTAAACTTATCTAGATCTTTTTTTTCGATTGTATTCATAGTACACAAAGTATATCGCTAAAAGTGTAAAGATGCAGATTATATGACTGATTAACCACATCTTCGCTAAAATAGCCTACTATTTTACAAAGCAGAATACAGCATGTGATCTGTTTGATTTTTGATTGAGAGTTTATGAAACAATTATTTTTATTTTCAGCACTATTACTTCTTTTGGGTGGTTGTTCAAAAGATGTCGAAGAGTACAACAAGCCTGCCGCTTATTGGTATAAACGTATGATCGAGTCTGCGTCTGATGGTAACTTGGACAAAGCCGATAACTACTACTCTTCACTCCAAAGTGAACACATTGGTTCTCCACTACTTCCTGAAGCAACATTCATCATGGCGCTCTCTCACCTACAGTATGAAGAGTATCTTTTAGCAGAACATTTTTTAAACGAGTATATTAAACGCTATGCCACACCAGGTGAGTTAGAGTACAGTGAGTTTTTAAAGATCAAAGCAAAATACAAAGCCCTTCCTAATCCACGTCGTGACCAAGGTTTGATCAATGAAGCAATTGTTGCTGGTGAACGTTTTAAGGTAAAGTATCCACGCTCTTCATACTACCCTGTAGTTGATACGATGGTAACACGCCTGATCTTAGCACGTGCGTCACTTAACGAAAGTATTGCAGAGTTGTATGAGCGTTTAGATAAGCCTATGGGTGCAGAACACTACCATCAGATCCGTAAAGAGAACTGGATTGACTGGAATGAAGTTCAAAAAGCTGATGTTGTATGGTACAAAGAGATGTTTGAAGGTGATGGTAGTGCAAGTTGGTACGCCTTTATGATTCCTGATACACAGAGTGTTGTCTCTCGTAATTCAGCTGGACAGGTTAAAGTAACAGACAGACGTTCACAAGAGGAACAAGATGAAGATTATCAAAAAGCATTAAATCCTTCAGGATCTGGCTTTTAAGTGATTTTTATCGGACACTGATTACATTTTAAATACTTTAAACTTTTACCCTCTGAATCCCCTAGGTGCTCTCAGAGGCTTCAATCAATAACTAAACTGGAGTGAAAATGCAATTAGATAATTATGATGATTTTCCAACAACCCTTAATGTCATCGCAGAAGATGATATCTTTTTATACCCTTTTATGATCTCACCACTCTTTTTGAGTGATGAAAAAAACATTGCAGCAGCGACAGATGCTATAGAGAATGACTCTTTAGTCATAGTATGCCCTACACAGCCAAAACATGAAGGTGAACGAGACTTTGATGCTATATATGATGCAGGTGTTATAGGCTCTATTATGCGTAAAGTAGCCCTTCCTGATGGCCGTGTTAAGGTGCTGTTCCAAGGTTTAGCACGAGGTCGGATTATAACGCGTGGAGAGGAAGAGCCGATCTTGAGTGCTACGGTAGATGCGATCGTCTCTATGGATGCTAATGCTTTGAAGATGGATGCGATCTTAGAAGTGGTACGTGAAAAGGTACGTGCGCTCTCTAGTATCAGTGGTTACTTCCCTCCAGATCTTTTACGTACAATCGAAGAAAATCATGAGTACAATCGTATAGCAGATCTTATCTGTAGCACGATTAAGATCAAAAAAGATGAAGCTTATAAACTTTTTATAGAAGCTGACATCGAGAAGCGTTTTTTAATGCTTATCGATATCTTGATTGCAGAGATTGAAGGTAATAAACTTCAAAAAGAGATCCGATCAAAGGTACAAGATCGTATTGAGAAGGTCAATAAAGAGTACTTTTTAAAAGAACAACTCAAACAGATCCAAAAAGAGTTGGGTACAGATAACCAAAGAGATGAAGAGATCCAAGAGTACCGTGATAAGTTAGAGTCTAAAAAGTCTAAGATGCAAGAGAGTGTCTATAAAGAGATCAATAAACAGCTAGAGCGCTTTGCGCGTATGCATCCTGATTCTGCTGATGCCGGTATGATCCAAAGTTATCTAGAGTGGGTTCTTGAGATTCCTTTTGGAGATCTTGCAAAGAAAAAGCTCAATATCGCAGCGGTAGAAAAACAGTTAGACAGTGATCACTATTCACTTAAAAAACCAAAAGAGCGTATTGCTGAATACTTCTCTGTGAAAGAGTTGTTAGAACTTCGTGGTAAAAAAGATAGTGAGCAAAAAGGAGCGATCCTCTGTTTTGCGGGTCCTCCAGGTGTGGGTAAGACTTCTCTTGCTAACTCCATTGCGACAGCACTTAAGCGTCCACTTATTCGTATCGCTTTAGGAGGACTTGAGGATGTCAATGAACTTCGTGGTCACCGTCGTACCTATATTGGTGCGATGCCGGGTCGTATTGTCCAAGGACTTATTGATGCTAAGAAGATGAACCCGGTCATTGTTTTAGATGAGATCGATAAAGTAGCACGCTCAGGTAGGGGAGATCCTACTGCTGTACTTTTAGAGATCTTAGATCCTGAACAAAACAGTGAGTTTAGAGATTACTATACGAACTTTAGTATCGATCTTAGCTCCGCGATCTTTATTGCTACTGCTAATGACGTGGGACGTATTCCTGCACCATTACGTGATAGAATGGAGTTCATTGGTGTGAGTTCATACACGCCTCAAGAGAAATATGAGATCGCTTCACGTTACTTGATTCCGCAAGAGCTTAAAAAACATGCTCTTAAAAAGAGTGAACTCTCCATCTCAAAAGCGGCACTTCATGAGATCATAGGGTCATATACCCGTGAAGCAGGTGTCCGTAACTTACGCAGACGTATTGCAGATGTCACACGTAAAGCAGCAAAGATGATCTTAGAAGATAGCTCAAAAAATAAGATCAGTGTGAGTGTCAAAAACCTCAAGAGCTTTTTAGATAAAACAGTATTTGAGATTGACAAGACAGATAATATAGATAGAGTAGGTATTGTCAATGGTCTGGCTTGGACTGCTGTAGGTGGTGATGTTCTGAAAATCGAAGCCATTCGTATCAAAGGCAAGGGAAACCTGCAGATTACGGGTAGCTTAGGTGATGTTATGAAAGAGTCTACACGTATTGCCATGAGTGTTGTCAAAACATTGATCGATACCGATCAGCTTCATATAGATGCCTCTGAAGTTCCAATGACACCTAAAGAGAAAGAGGAGAAGCTTGAAGTTCCTTGTAGTGAGGTATATAAACGCTATGATCTTCATATCCATGTTCCAGATGGTGCAACACCTAAAGATGGTCCAAGTGCAGGTATTGCAATGTGTACTGTTATTGCATCGATCTTCTCTTCACAAAAGATTCGTTCAGATGTGGCGATGACAGGTGAGGTCTCATTAACCGGTAATGTTATGCCAATTGGTGGTCTTAAAGAGAAACTGATTGCAGCACATAAAGCGGGTATGAAAGAGGCTTTGATCCCACATAAAAATTATGAGCGTGATCTTGAAGATATTCCTGATGAAGTAAAAGAAGCTGTTGTAATCACACCTGTGAAACGTATTGAAGAAGTTTTAGAAAAAGTATTGGTATAAAGTGAGAAAGATGAAGCTCAGCATCGAGCTTCATAAAGAGAAAGGGTTAAACAAACAACTCTTTGATCTTAGATGTGACATCTGCTGCACGAACAGGTTTCATTAAGAAGCCATTGGCTCCCTCTTCAAGTGCTTCTGTCTTTTTTGTTTCATCTGTTGTTAAGACAATGATAGGTAGTTGTTTTAGATTGTCATCTGCACGTACCACTTTTAACATCTCAATTCCACCCATAACAGGCATGATGATATCAAGTAAGATAATATCGATCTCTTCTCCACGTGCTTTAAGCACTTCTATCGCATCAGCGCCATTACGTGCTTCGATGACTTCACAGACATCATCCGTTTTCATTAGCATTGATTTGAGAAGTTTGAGGTTGATCATATCATCATCAACAGCAAGTACAGTTAAATTATTAGACATATAGTTTTTCCTTATTTAGTATATTTTTCTACGATAAGACGTAGAAGGTCTTTGTTGACCAAGTTATTGATAATCTCATCAGCTTTGTCATGGTTAGTTGTATCAGTGGATGCTGGATCGATCATCATGACGATAGAACACTTCGCACGATCGGCAACAGATCGTAGTTTATTAAAGTCAGCACCATTCATCTCACTATCAACAAGTACCATCTTAGGTTTTTTACTTTCAACGTCTTTAAGGACACTCTCGAATGTTGAAGTTGTATCATAGCTAAATGATAGCTCATCAAGTAACATGGAGAAGAGTTTGGTCTCAATTGGGCTCTTTTTAGCCAAGATGACATCAAGTGTCTTGATCTCTTCTTTTACTGTTGGCTCTTCCGCGATCTGAGTTGAGACTTTTTCAACAGTGACTTTATCTTTAGGTGCTTCTACAACTTCAGGTTTTTTCTCTTCGACTTTTTCAACAACAGGTGCTTCTTTAGAAGCTTTTGCTTGTTGTGCAACATGATCTTCTGCTGACGTTGGAAGTGCATTGATATCGATGATCTTATCCGCTAAGAAGTGGTTTAAGATTGAAGTCAACTCAGCACGTACAAGTGGTTTAGTCGTATACTCATCCATACCAGCATCTAAGAATCGTTCACGGTCACCTTTAAGTGCATTGGCAGTCAAGGCAATGATTGGCACGTGGTCAACTTCAAAATCTTCTTCATAGTCAAGGATCTCTTGTGTCGCTTCGATACCATCAAGAACTGGCATCTGAATATCCATAAAGATAACATCAAAGTTACCATTTTTACGTTTTTCAAAGGCTTCAAGACCGTTATTGGCTAATGTGATCTCTAGTCCAAGATCTTCAAGTGTACGACGGATCAGCTTCTGGTTGATGATGTTATCTTCTGCAACCAATGCTTTGGCATTGAATTTAGAGGTATTAGCATCAAATTTCTTTTTACGAATCTTTTGCGCTTTTTTGTTATTGAACGACTCAAGGTCAAATGACTCAAGTGTTGCTCTTAACTTAGAAGCATTGAGTGGTTCGTAAAGTACTTTGAAGATATCGAGGTTCATGTTATCGATCTTCTTCATATAGTATGACTTCGTGATCAGAATCAACTCTTCTTGAGTATTAGAATACTCAGAGATCATCTCCTCTTCAGTATAGTCATAATCTACAAATAGCATATCATAGTTGATCTGCTGCTCTAATTTACGAAGCTCAGAGATATCTTTAAATGTAGTGTAACTCACACCATAGTAGTCGAGGTACTCTTTAAGATAGATCGTCTGTCTTTTAGATTTTATATCTGACTCAAGTACCACTGCATTGATATAGCTTAATGAACCTTGTGCTGATTCATTCAGTGTTTCGATCTCTTCAAACTCTAACTCAAAGAAGAACGTTGTACCATGACCTGGCTCACTCTCGAGATCAAGTTGTCCACCCATAAGCTCAACAAAACGACTAGAGATCGTAAGACCTAGACCTGTACCACCATATTTACGTGATGTAGAGACGTCAGCTTGGCCAAAGGCTTCAAAGATCTTAGTTCTTTGCTCTGCGGTAACACCGATTCCACTGTCTTCAACGCTAAAGCGAACACGTGTACGATTGGCTTCATCAACAGGCATCTTACGAATGTCAACACTGATCGCTCCACCACTGTTTGTAAACTTAACAGCATTAGAGAGAAGGTTAATAACGATCTCTTTGATCTTCGTAGGGTCACCCTTGATTGGACGTTCAAGTTCAGGGTCAATGAAACAACCCAGGTCAATATGCTTCTCAGAAGCACGTACTGCATAAACATCAACAGCTGATTCAAACTCTTCAATTGGATTAAAGACGATCTCTTCAATCTCAAGTTTGTTACTTTCGATCTTAGAAAGGTCAAGAATATTATTGATAATCTCTAGAAGGTTTTCAGATGACTTCTCAATAATATCAATAAATTCACGTTGCTCTTCTTGAAGGTTGGTATCTTTAAGAAGTTCTGTAAACCCAACAATACCATTAAGAGGGGTACGAATTTCATGGGACATGTTAGCAAGGAACATTGATTTGGCTTCAGAAGCCTCCATCGCATTCTCTTTTTCAGCTTTGGTCTGATCAATAACACTTTCAAGAAGTGCATAAGCCTGAGCAGTACCGGCAGCGGTATCGAGGTTAATCGCTTGTGAAAGGTCCTCATCATCTTCTACCGTATCTTCTGCAACACGGTTTAGTACCGCTTCAAGGTTCTTGATGTTTCTTGCAATGTCATTAGAAAGGACGATTGCCAAGAATGCAAGTAGCAAAGAAGCGATCCAGATTGCAACAGAGATCGAAAGAATCTGAATAGCATTTTCTTGTACCGTAGTAGAACGTGCTTCCATCGCTTCGATCAGGAGTGATTCTGCTTCAGAAAGAAGGTTGATTTTCTCTGAAAGCATGGTAAACCAGATCCCTGATTCAGTAGCGTAAAGACCATCATTAACAGCTTGCATGATCTCAGCACGTTCTGTTGTAATATCTTCAAAAAGCTCTAGGTTATCTTCATCATTAAAGATAGCATCGAGTGTTGTTTGCAACTCAGGGTTATGTGAAACATGATAGTCAAGTGAATCGGCCTTACCAATTAGTGAGATCCAGATGTTTAGCTCTTCCGCATCAAAACGTGTGGCACGTGCTAGTGCATAAGAGATAAAGTCACGCTCATCACCCGTATAGTGGCTTGCCTCAAGGATATTGATATAAGCATTTGCAAGTTCAGAGACCTGTGAGTCAACTTCAAAGGCAGCAATGGAACGAAGCTCATTAAGGACTTCAGCTTCCGTAGCACCATAAACAGTCTCATAAACTTCATCGAAATCGATCGCTTGTGTATCAACATCTTTACGACGTTCTATGATCGTTGCAAAGAAAGAATCAATACTTTTTTGAGATTGGCACGCTAAACAGATGTTTTTACCACTGTGATCATGCAACTCTTCATTATGAGAGAGGTGATGGTCAAAACTGGCCAACTTCTCATCAACAATCGCACGTTGTGCAATTAAAGATTTGTGAGTAGTTTCAGACTCATTACCAAGGTACATAACCGTCATACCACGCTCACGCGAAAGGTTACGGATCAGGTCATTTAGTAAGACATTTTCTTGAAGTTTGGCTTCAAGGACTTTTGCTGATTGGTATGAACCAAAAGCAGTATATACGTAGTAACTCGCTAGTGCGAATAGAATCAAGATAGGGAAAAGACTGATCAGTCTTAGTCTATTTTTAAGTGCTATCATGTGTTCAAACTCCTTTTAAAGTTGGTTAATAAAGCCGTAAAACTCTTCAGTTGCGGCTGTTGCTTCACTCTTTTGCGTTGCAGCAATAAGTTTTTGAAGTGTAGTTGAGACTTCGATGATTCTTAAGTTGTCACTGACCCCTTTAAGTTGCGTTGCCAACCCTTTCCATCGGATGACTTCACCTGTTGAGATCGCTTCATCAAGCTTTGTCTTGATCTCATTTGTTTCAACGATATAGTCATCAACAAGAGCTTGTACCAAGTCAACATTTAAGCCGATCTCTGTAGCTGCTTTGTTGATATTATACTCTAACAGAGGTACTTCAATACGGCTAGTTGTTTTAGTCTCTTCTATCTCATCGATCACACTCTCTTCTACTTCATTGATCTCAGATAGGATCTCGTCTGCAGGCTCTTCACTAATGATCAATGGCTCTTCGCTATCTGATTTTAATGAGAAATCATAAAGATCATCATCTTCTAAAGTAGCAGATGGTGTTTCAATCTGATCATGATCATCATTTAGGTCTAGATCAAGAGAGAGCTCATCTTCAAAGCTATCAAGTTCAAGTGGTGCCTCTTGGATGGAAGCAAAGGTCTCTTCTTCAAAGATCTCGTCACCATCACTTACTAAAATATCATCTTCGATATTAAGATCATAGACCTCTTCTGTTGGTGCTTCTAGTGCAGCTTTAGCAACTTCAATATCTTTACCTTCAAGCTTAGCGATGGTAAGATAGAAACGTTTTAAGTTGGCTTCACACTCTTTGATATCTGATGACTCATTGATATTTCTCAGTACTTCAAATGAGTCTTCAATACGTAAGTTTGCAGCAACACCTTTCATCTTGTGAGACATGACTTTGATCGTATCAAAATCCTGTTGTGCCACAGCATTAAATATCTGATCTTTAAACTCATAGGCTTGGTTGATAAAGTCACCAATAAATTCATCAATAAGTTCTGTTGGTAGGCCAAGCTCATCTGCTGCAATATTTGGATCATAAACATAACTCTCATCAAATTTGAGTGAGCTTAGGTACTCTTTTTCTTCATCTGTGAGTTGTGCACCCAACATAGGTGCCTCATCATCTTCTTTAATGGTGTCAAGAGCAGATTGAGGAACAGCTGCGATCTCCTCTTCTTCTACAGACTCTTCAATCAAAGGCTCTTCATCTTCAAAGAAGATATCAAGTTTTTCATCATCAAATGAGTTTGTAGTAGGAGTACTTTCATCTAAGAAAAGATCATCACCAAGATCAATAGCTTCTGGTGTCTCAGCGACAACTTCTTCTTCAAAAAGTATCTCTTCAGGTATGCTAGGGGCTGTAACTTTTTCAACGCTTGGTTCAGGTTCACTAAATGTATCTGTTCCAAATTCTGGAGGAGGTGTAGTCACTTCAGGTTTTTCGCTGGCATCAAGTTGATAGTTCTGAATATTTTTTAGTTTGATAATAAAAGCTTCTTCAGTTGGTGCTGACGTTAAGTAAAAAGGAAGAATTTCTATCGTAGCTGAGATAGCTTTGTCTTTACCTGCAATGATCACTTTAGCATCATCACTTTCAGCATGCATTACAAAATCAATCCATGGAAAGTTGGTGAAGTTGTGAATGTAACCTGGCTTTTTGATAAAAAGTTCTGCAATATCACGATGTTTTAAAGTAATCTCTTCAAAGCTACTAAAGCCCAAATGTTTGAGATCCTCTCCATCAATACCGATAAACTCTTTATTATGATTATATAATAGCACCCGGACTCCTTACTTTTCTTTAGCGATCATTGACTTATATACTTCAATGATCTCATCAATATTTTTACGACTTGCAGGTTTACGTGCCGCAATGTAACCTTTAACATTACCTTCTTCATCATGTGCAGGTGTAATCTCTGTCTCTACCCAATAGTAAAGACCATCTTTACGGAGATTTTTAACAAGTCCATGCCATGACTGACCACTTTGAATAGATTGCCACATCTGAGCAAATGCAGCTTTTGGCATATCGGGATGGCGAATGATATTGTGAGGTTGACCCCTTAGCTCTTTGGGGGTGTAGCCAGAGATCTCACAAAATTTTCGATTGGCAAAGGTAATGACACCTTTGAGGTCTGTCTCACTGATGATGACACGACCTTCAAAAAGATACTCTTTGTCAACGGGTTCAGGTCTTTGCATTGTATAAACCTTTAAAATAATAGAGGAGTGCCCATAAAGACAGGCACTCCTCTGAAATTAAACTTAATAAAATGTCTCATTATTGTCGTTTTAATAAATATATCATAAGTAAGGGTAAATATAACTTATTTTGCAAAGAAAAGAAGTTATAAGTAATTTGTATAGTAACGCGTTGTACGTTATTGGGGAGTTTTTGTGTTATATAATGCTTTTATCTTTTGTGCATCACTATTACTTAAGACCTCTGCTATAGATTCAACAGAAGCATGTTTCAGAGCTTCAAAGCTCGTGAAGTGTTTAAGGAGTTTGATCACTTTGGCTTGAGAGATCCCTTTAGTATTAAGAAGTTTGGACTCTTGCAACTGCTTTTGTTTAACCTTCTTATGAAAGGTGATAGCAAAACGGTGTGCTTCATCTCTGAGACGTTGCATCAGTTGCAGACGTTGATCTCGTTCGGAAAGTTTAAAGCTTTGTGTGAGCGTATGTAACTCATCTTTAGCCTTACCTTTAGCACGATGTGATTTGGCATCGATCTTCTCTTTCGAGATGGCAATGACATCAATGTTGACTCCTGCTGACTCTAAAAGGGTCGCGGCAAGTTTCAAAAGGGTACTTCCTCCATCAATGAGCCAAAGATCAGGAGGAGGGTTCTCTTCAAAACTTGAGATTCTTCTTGTTAATGTCTCCCGCATCTGCGCATATTCATCTTTTGCCTCTAAATGGTAATGTCTATATCCACGTTTATCAAAACTGTTATTGTCAAAAAGAACCATGCCTCCAACCGTTGCTTCACCGGACATGTGTGAGTTGTCAAAGGTCTCAATACGCTCAGGCTTACGTTGTAAGGAGAGTAACTCTTGAAGTGCAAGTAAGGTCTCCTCGCTCTTATCTATTTTTTTGTGGCGTAGTAGTTCTTGAGCATTTTGTAGTGCTAATGAAGTCAGTTGAGACTTAGGACCACGTTGAGGGTATATAAGTTTGGCCTGTTTTTCAAAAAGAGAAGAGAGGTGCTCTTGTAGGAGCGCGGAAGCTTCTATGGGATGTGCGATTAAGATAGGTGCGATAATAGGAGGTTTGTCATGACCATAAAAAGAGACAAGTGCCCGTTCGTAAGCTTCATCAAGATCAAAACCACTGTTGATATTGATGTAGTCATGTGAGGAAGAGATTACCTTGCCTTTACGCATAAAGAGTCTGACAACAGCTGCACGATTTTCATTATGGGTAATAGCAAAGATGTCATAATCTTCATTGTTAGCAAGGTCAATGTTAGAACTCAGCTCACTTTTGGCAATACGGCTAATACGGTCGCGTAACTTACCTGCCTCTTCAAAACGTAACATCTCAGCGTAATAATGCATCTTATTTTCAAGTGTTGTGATCAAGCTATGTTTATCTTCTATATAACCCATAGCTTCTTGAATAACTTCATGATAACGTGTTGGTGTAATGGGCAGCTCACAAGGGGCTAAACACTGCTCCATTTGGTAGTAAAGGCAGGCCTTTTCCCCTTTTAAACAACTCTTTTTTTGAACCAATTTACAGAGTTCATAGAGTGAATCTAAAATGTCACGTGCACCAACAGAGTAGGGACCAAAGTAGAGAATACTTTTACTTTGAAGAACTTTTCTTGTAATCTCAAAACGGGGATATTTTTCAGCTGTGTCGATATAGATGTACGGGTAAGTCTTATCATCACGCAATAAGATATTGTATTTGGGCTTGAGTTGTTTGATCAGAGAGTTTTCTAAGATGAGGGCATCATGTTCTGTCTTAACTACAATATAGTGCATATCAACACACTCACTTAACATCTTAACAATACGAGGAGAGAGTTTGGGGTTAGGGCGTAGGTTGGGTGTAAAGAGAAAGTAACTTTTGACACGGTTAAAAAGGTTTTTTGCTTTACCGATGTAAAGAAGTCTCCCTTTTTCATCAAAGTACTGATAGATTCCTGGTGATTTTGGGAGTTTTTTAATCTTTGTGATCATGAATACTGGTTCGAATCTTTTCTATGATTTTATGAAGTTTTTCATCTTTAACGCTGTTTTCAAAATGACCTTCAGCCCGCTCTTCATAGAGGTTCTCGACTTTAATCTCTTCATCGCTCTCTTTTTTAAGTGGTTCATGAGAGACATAGGTACGAATGTTTTGAAGCTCAAACTCTTGACAAGGGAGTGGTGGGTAATTTTTTAAAGGCGTTTTAATGCTTTGTATTTTAAAATCAAACTCTTGTTTTGCTCCAGGATGGTTTAATACAAAGTAAAGTGTGCTCTTTCTAAAGTAAGCATACACTACCATCTCTCTGAGATGGGGAGCAAATAGTTCTAAGATAGTGTCAATGCATTTTTGTTGCGCTAATTTTTTATATTGAGGCTGGGTAACGAGATGCGTAAGAACTTGAACCGAATTTTTCATATAGTGATTATAACAGTAGCCTTATTAAACTTGAGTGGATGTGGTTACAAAGGTGATCCGTTCTATAGTGAAGATAAGAGTGAAAAGAAGTAGAGGATAAAGATGCAGTATGATGTGATCATAGTCGGAGCTGGTGTTGCAGGTCTGTACACAGCCATGAATATCCCCCGAAACAAAAAAGTGCTCATCATCAACAAAGCACATCCTTGGGAGTGTAATACCTATTATGCTCAAGGGGGTGTTACAACAGCTAAAGACGATGATGATATCGCAGTGCATATTGAAGATACAATGAGTGCCGGTGCGGGACTTTGTGATCGTGAAGCAGTTGAGGTCTTGAGTGAAAATTCTCAACAGGTGATCCAAGATCTAATTGCACGAGGATTTGAGTTTGATCTTAATGATGTGGGTGAACTTCACTATACACAAGAAGCAGCACATTCTCAAAGTCGTATTTTACATGCAGGTGGAGACGCGACAGGCCGTTATATTCACCACTTCTTATTGGCCAATAATCCACACCCTATGTTAGAAGGTGCTAAGGTGACGAACCTTCTGATCGAAGAGGGTAAAGTCAATGGGGTTATTGCTTTTCATCGTGGTGAACGTCGTGCCATTCATGCTGATACTGTGGTTTTAGCGAGTGGAGGTTTTGGAGCGCTTTTTGAATACCATACAAACGCCTCAAGCATCAGTGGTGAGATTCATGGTCTCTGTTTAGAGAAGGGAATTGAACTCGAACATATGGAGATGTTACAGTTTCATCCCACGGTCTATGTGGGGGACGCTTCGGCTCAAAAACAGCTTTTGACCGAGGCGCTTCGTGGAGAGGGTGCTCAGGTAGTTGATGAGGTGGGGTACCGCTTTTTGTTTGATTATGATAAACGTGGAGAGATGGCACCACGCGATATTGTCAGTCGTGCGATATTTGACTATAAACAAAAGACAGGCCAAGCGGTCTATCTCTCTTTTATCAATTTTGAATATGATTATTTTAAAAATCGTTTTCCTAATATTGTCAATAAGTTTGCAACCCTAGGTTACAACCTGCCTAAAGACCGTGTGCCGATCTCACCGGCCTTTCATTATGCTATTGGTGGAATCAAGACAGATCTGAGTGGCCACGTTCCAAATATCAAAGGACTTTACGCAGTAGGTGAAGCGGCGTCTACGGGGGTCCATGGTGCCAACCGTTTGGCCTCGAACTCTTTGTTGGAGGGATTGGTCTTTGCGTATAGAGCAGCTCAAGAGATCATTAAAGAAGAACACACTGACATCAAAATAGATTTTGAATTTTTGACAGATGATCTTGTTTTGAGAGACGATAAGCAAAAAAAAGATAGACTTCGCCAAATCATGTGGGATAATGTCTCCATTGTTCGAACAAAAGAGGGTCTTCAAAAGACACTTCAAGAGATTCAAAAGATGTTAAAAGATGAGGTGGGAAGACTCCTTTACCTCAGACTTTTAACGGCTCAAGCTATTGTCACATCAGCACTTAACAGAGAAGAATCTGTAGGTGTTCATTATAGAGAAAATTAAGGAAAATATATGCACGAACTTGCACACGACCTGACAACGACATGGATAGGAATCGCTTCATTTGCGATCTTTATCATCGGTTATTACTTTATTGCAGCAGAAGAAAAATACCATATCAATAAAGCAAAACCAGCCCTCTTTACTGGCTCATTTATGTTTATGTTAATTGGTATTTACTTTGCAGTCAATGGAATGGACCCAGAATCACTGCACCACGAGATGGAAGTACTGATTTTAGAGATTGCAGAGATTTACTTCTTCTTACTTGTAGCGATGACGTATATTGAGACGTTATTAGAACGTGGTGTTTTTGATGTAATGAAGTATAAGTTGACTTCAAAAGGGTACTCATACAAGAAACTCTTTTGGCTTACGGGTCTTTTAGCTTTCTTTATCTCTCCTGTTGCAGACAACTTGACAACAGCACTCATTCTCTCAACAGTCCTCTTTACTATTGATAGAAAAAATATTGCCTTTTTGGTACCGGGTGCGATCAATATCGTTGTTGCGGCGAATGCCGGTGGTGCATGGTCTCCATTTGGTGATATTACGACTCTTATGGCGTGGACAGCGCAAAAAGGTGAGTTTATAGATTTCTTGTTTTTATTCCCAGCAGCTGTATTGGGTTGGGTGATCACAGGGTTATTGCTAAGTAAGTTTGTACCTGAGGGTGAACCACACTTTGATCCTGAAGATGATAATATTCCAAAGATGAAAGATGGTGGTCAAGTAGTGATCTATCTTGGTGTCTTTACTATTGTTTCTGCGGTATTAGGACATCAGTTTTTTCACTTCCCAGCAATGTGGGGAATGATCTTTGGTTTGGGTGTACTTAAACTGTACGCTTATAAACTAACAAAGACAGAGAACCGTGAAGGTTTTGATATCTATATCAACATGCAAAAGATTGAAAATGATACCCTTCTTTTCTTCTTTGGTATCTTGTCTATGGTTGGAGCACTTCACTTTTTAGGTTTCTTGTCATACGTGCATGATCTTTACAGTATCATTGGACCAACTGCCTCAAATATTGGTGTGGGTTTCTTGTCTGCTATTGTTGATAATGTGCCTGTTATGAGCGCGATCTTAAAAGCAAACCCTGAAATGGAGCTTGCACAGTGGATGCTAGTGACATTGACAGCAGGTATTGGTGGATCATTGATTAGTTTTGGTTCTGCTGCAGGTGTTGGTGTTATGGGACGTCTACGTGGTATTTATACTTTTGGTTCACACCTTAAGTTTTCATGGACGATTCTTGTAGGTTACCTTGCATCAATTGCGGTATGGTATGTTCAGTTTGAGATCTTAGGTTGGTACCTACCTCACTAGCGATAATGTTCTTAAATACTTAAAGTGTGTGTAGATCTTTGTGCACACTTTAACACTTCTCTTTCACCATCCATTAATACTCTTTTTTGTATAATCCCCTATTCATTTTAAGCACACACCAGTGTGCTCACTTACAAAGGCACTATTTTGAAACAAGTAAGCATTATCGTCTTAGACTTTGGTTCTCAGTACACACAGTTAATCGCACGTCGTATGCGTGAAGAGCGCATCTATTGTGAGATTCTTCCTTATCACACATCAGTAGAAGATATTAAAGCTAAAAACCCACAAGGGCTCATCTTAAGTGGTGGACCATCATCGGTTTACAATGAAGATGCTTATGAGGTAGACCAAGGTGTTTACGATATGGGTATTCCAGTTATGGGTATCTGTTATGGTATGCAGCGTATTGCTGTTGACTTTGGGGGTAGTGTTATTCGCTCAAATCATCATGAATATGGTAAAGCTGAACTTGAGATCGTTCAGGAAAACCCACTTTTTGAGGATGTTGATAACAACTCTGTTGTATGGATGAGTCATAGTGACCGTGTAGATGAACTTCCTGAAGGTTTCTCTCCAATCGCTGTCTCTGCAAACTCTCCATATGCTGCGATCGCTAACGTTGAAAAAAATGTATATGCAATGCAATTTCACCCTGAAGTGAACCACTCGGAAGAGGGTTACTTGATGCTACGTAACTTTGCACGTAACATCTGTGGTGTGACAGAAAAATGGAAGATGGAACACTTCTTAAAAGAGCAGATTAAGTTGATCCGTGAAAAAGTAGGCGATGGTAAGGTTCTTTGTGGTTTGAGTGGTGGGGTTGACTCATCAGTTGTTGCTGCACTTCTTTATGAAGCAATCGGTGACCAATTGGTTCCTGTCTTTGTAGACAATGGTCTTTTACGTAAAGGTGAACGTGAGCAGGTAGAAGAGGTCTTTAAGATCAACTTGAAAGTGCCTTTGATCACTATTGATGCCGTAGATAACTTCTTAGGTAAGCTAGAAGGTATCTCTGATCCTGAGACAAAGCGTAAGATCATTGGTCACACCTTTATAGAAGAGTTTGAAAAAGAGGCGAAGAAGCATGAAGGGATCAAGTTCTTAGCACAAGGGACACTTTATCCTGATGTGATTGAGTCTATCTCTGTTAATGGTCCTTCAGAAGTGATCAAGTCTCACCACAATGTGGGTGGACTTCCTGATTGGATGGACTTCGAACTCATTGAGCCACTTCGTGAACTTTTCAAAGATGAAGTGCGTAAGATGGGTCTAGAACTGGGTCTTCCAGAAGGTATGATTAACCGTCATCCTTTCCCTGGACCAGGTCTTGCTATTCGTATTATGGGTGATGTTAATCCAGCAGACTTAACACTACTTCGTGAAGCTGATGTCATTCTTCTTGATGAGCTGAAAGCTAGTGGTTACTACGCCAGAACATGGCAAGCATTTGCTGTACTTTTGAATGTAAAATCAGTAGGTGTTATGGGTGATAACCGTACGTATGATAATACAGTTTGTGTTCGTGTTGTTGAAGCCGTAGATGGTATGACAGCGACATTTGCACACCTTCCTCATGATCTTCTTGAGCGCATCTCTCGTCGTATTATTAATGAGGTTGATGGGATTAACCGTGTGGTTTATGACATCAGCTCAAAGCCGCCTGCAACAATAGAGTGGGAATAACTTGAAAAATGGCCATTTCGGCACACCTTGCACGAAAATCTAGCTCTCGACGCACATGAGTGCGTTGTCGGCTAGATGTTTCGCACAATCTGTACCAAACTTGCCGTTTTTCAAACGCGCTACTTTTTCTTGATGTGTTTGGTGTTTTGTTGACTAAAGAATTTGTATAATCTTTGTAAAATCTGCTTACTGGAGATATCTTTAATATGTCTGAGAACCCATTAAAAGTCAAAAATAGTATCTACCTTTTTTCAAAAACGCCCCATTCTGAAGTCACTTATGTGCCTATTCTTGACACGCTCTTTTTACAACCTCGTATTGATTTTTCTGCTTATGATGCTATTGTCTTGACCTCTAAACAGGCGGTGACGGCTTTAGATATGATCTCGGAGGATTGGAAGAAGATTCCTGCTCTTACTATTGCAGAAAAGACAGCGGAGATGGTCCTCTCTTCAGGGGGAATACTTCTTGATAAGGGTGATGGGTATGGAGATAGTCTGGACGATATCATAGCTCAAAAATACAGTCAAATGAGATGGCTTTACCCCCGTCCAAAGGTCGTTGCTTCTAACTTTAAAGAGCGGGTTAAAGCACGTGGCATTGAGATGGATGACCTCGTTGTCTATGAGACCTCTTGCAACAAAAGTTGTCAAAGTGTAACATTACGCGATGATGCTATTTTGATCTTTACTTCTCCCTTTACCATAGCCTGTTTTTTAAAGCTTTTTGAGTTCAAGAGTAGTTATGAGGTCATTGCTATTGGTGCAACAACGGCTGCTGCTTTGCCAGAGGGGGTTGCTTACTTGATGCCAAAAACACCCAATGTTGATGCTTGTGTGACTTTGGCCAAAAAACGACTTAATCACTGAAAATCAGTGCTAAAATCTAAAAAACTTTACAATAAACATTGCCAACTAAGCTCCTCTTTTGTATAATAAGAACAGCCTAGGTGGTGCGATTTCTCGCCATTATGAGGGTTCTACATTTTCTTTTTGTGAATGGGGTAGATGCTTTTGTGTGCGATGGTCTCGTTTGATGGGTCAAACCAGAGAGATTGTGGCCTAAGAGAGCACTCAGTTTGCTGTTTTTCGGCTTTGAGAACCAAAGCAATTATGCGGACCGGCCACTCGGGTGATCTTACTCTAAAGTAAAAACTAAAGTACTAGTCAATCACTTTTTGTTTTAGAGTTAGATCAAAAATATATAATTAATCCTCTGTGAACATATAAGTACTTCAGAGGATTCAATTAGCACTAAGATGGAGATAATATGAATATATTAGTAATGGGTAGTGGGGGTCGTGAGTACTCTATTGGACTAAAGCTTTCTCAAGAAGAGACAGTTGAAAAGTTGTACTTTGTACCTGGTAATGGTGCTACAGGTAACTTAGGTGAAAACCTTGATATCAAAGATTACAATGAACTTGCTGACTTTGCGATTGAAAATAATATTGACTTGACCATTGTAGGGCCTGAAGCACCTCTTGTTGATGGTGTTGTCAATATCTTTAAAGCTAAAGGTTTGACGATCTTTGGACCAAGTAAAGAGGCTGCACAGCTTGAAGGTTCTAAAGTTTATATGAAAAACTTCTTAGCAAAGTACAACATTCCAACTGCACGTTATATTGAGACAGATAGTATTGAAAAAGCATTTAAGTTCATTGAGACACTACCCGTTCCTGTTGTGGTCAAGGCTGATGGTCTGTGTGCAGGTAAGGGTGTTATCATCGCAATGAGCCATGATGAGGCGAAAAAAGCAGTCTCTGAGATGCTCAGTGGAAAATCATTTGGCGATGCAGGTAAAAATGTGATCGTAGAAGAGTTTTTAGATGGTTATGAACTCTCTATGTTTGCTATCTGTGATGGTGATGACTTCATCTTGCTTCAAGCAGCACAAGACCATAAACGCCTTTTAGATGGTGATGAAGGTCCCAATACAGGTGGTATGGGTGCTTATGCTCCAACACCTTTAGTAGATGATCTGCTTTATGAAAAAGTTAAAGAGCGTGTGATCCGTCCTACACTTTTAGGCATGAAAGAGGAGGGGGCTCCTTTTGAAGGTGTCCTTTTCATTGGAATTATGGTCGTCAATGGTGAACCAATTACACTAGAGTTCAATGTCCGTTTTGGTGATCCTGAATGTGAGATCTTAATGCCACTGATGAAGACACCAGCGAGTGAGCTCTTTTACAAAGCAGCAACCAAGCAGCTTGATACGCTTAAAGTAGACTTCTCAGATGAGTATGCGGTTGGTGTTGTCATGGCAAGTAGAGATTACCCATATAGCTCATCAGCTCCTGCTGAGATCATTGTAGATGCAATCGTTGATGCAGATATTGCAGAACATACTCATATCTCTTATGCGGGTGTCATGCAAGAAGATGGCAAGCTTTATGCTAGTGGTGGACGTGTGCTCGTTTGTGTCGCTAAAGGTGATACCATTCGTCAAGCTAGAGACCGTGCTTATGCCCTTTGTGGACAAGTTCACTATGCAGGAAAGAAACTTCGTACAGACATTGCATACCAAGCACTCTAGGACGATTTAAATGAATGAAGAGAACAATCAACGTCAAAGCCATGCGCATATAGAATTGGCCAGCTTTAAAAAACGTGGACTGGCTTTTTTCATTGATGAACTGCTTCTCTCTACACTCTTTTTAATAGCACTTTATGATCAGATTGCAGGACTTCAAGACGCTGAAGCAATGCTCGCTATCATTAACAACTACAGCTTTGAATACCTTCTCATTAAAGTTCTATACCAAACCCTCTTTGTCTTTATCTATAGTGCTACTATTGGTAAAATTGTTATGAAGATACAAGTAGTAGATGTTGATGAGGGCGTGCGTCCGATCTTTAGTAGTGCTCTCAACCGTGGTGTCTTTAGAGTCATTAGTGAGATGATCTTCTACATTGGTTTTGTTTGGGCTTATTACAATAAAGAGCGTCAAACATGGCACGATAAGACAGCGCGAACATTGGTGGTAGATGTTTAAGCTTTTACTGACACTCTTTTTGTTTAGTGTCTCACTTTTAGCAGCTGATCAAGTAGAGATGTATGCTAAAAAAGTTGAGACAGTTGACAGTAAGATGGTGGCTACGGGTGATGTCTTAGTTATCTATCAAGACAGTTATATCAGTGCTGATCGTGCGACTTATGATCAAAACAGTTCAGAGTTAGAGCTTTTTGGAAACGTGGTCTCTCTCAAGGGCAATGAGTATCAGTTTGTAGGTGAGCATATTTTAATCGATATGGAGCATGATAAAAAAGAGTTAAGCCCTTTTTATATGATTCAAAAAGAGTCAAAGTTATGGGTCTCTGCTGAGAAGACCTCTGCGTGTAATAATAAGTACGATATTGAAGCGGGTATTGTTTCAGGTTGTAATCCTGAAGATCCCATGTGGGAGTTTCACTTCTCCTCTTCTGATTATGATGTTGATGAGATGTGGTTAAATATGTATAATGCCCGTCTCTATATTGGTGGAATCCCGGTCTTTTACTTCCCTTATTTTGGATACTCTTTTAATACTTCTCGTCGTAGTGGATTGTTAATGCCTTCGGTAGGTCTTTCTGGATCAGAGGGTGTTTACTATGAACAACCTATCTATATTGTGATGGGAGATAGTGTTGATCTTGAACTAAAGCCACAACTCAGAAGTAAGCGTGGGCAAGGCCTTTATGCTACCTTACGTTTTGTAGACTCTAAAGACTCTAGTGGCGAGTTTACAGCAGGTTATTTTCAAGAAAACGATAGCTATGCAACAGAGAACCAGTTAGCCAATGATAGACATTATGGTTTTGGCTTTAAGTATGAAAATACAAGGGTCTTAGAAAATTGGTTTGGACTAGATTTAAAGGGACAGTCTGGACTCTATAGTGATATTCAGTGGATGAATGATGTTGATTATATTAACTTAGCAAGTGCCGATACCATCAACAATGTGACCTCTAATCAGGTCTATTCAAGAATCAATCTCTTTTATAATGAAGAGGACAACTACTATGGGGCCTATCTTAAATATTATCTAAACCTTGAAGATGATGTTAAACGTAAAACGACAATACAAAAACTTCCTTCTGTTCAGTACCACCACTACTTGGATACTTTTTTAGATCAACATCTCTACTATACACTTAATGTCAATGCAGATAATTTTACACGTGAACTAGGTAAAGAGGGTAATGAAGTCAAGTTAGATCTTCCCTTAAGTTTACAGACAACACTTTTAGATGATTATCTTAATGTACAGTACAAAGCCAATGTCGATGGGCGTTTGATCGATTTTCACGGAACAGCTGCGTCTACACCATTAGAGTCAATCTATCAGAGTGGGTACTATGCAGGACTTTCACATCAGTTTGATGCCAGTAGTAATGTGATCAAAGCATATGATAGTTATGCTCATGCGATGGGTTTGTCTGCCATCTATACAACCTATGGTACACAAGAGAAAAGCGGTTACTATGAAGCGGTTAGTGATAGTAGTACTAGTGTAGATTGTGATGATCCTGCCAACAGTGATGCTGTTGAGTGTGAGTTTTATAACTTTGAAGAGCGTATTGATAATGTTGATATTCAGTTTACACAATATATTATAGATGATGATGGCCATGAGCTGATCTACCATAGACTCTCTCAGCCTATTATTGTTGGTACAGACTCTAAAGGACGTAACAGTTTAGGAGACTTTGAAAATGAGTTTCGTTGGAATATGACGCAAGAGCTCTCTTTTTATAATGATACTTTTTATAGCTATCTTTATGGCGTGTGGTCGAAGACTTTAAATACAATACGTTATAAAGATAAGGTGTTTAATGTAGGGCTCTCATATCTTTATGAAAATCGCCCTTATTACAGTACCAGTTTGACGCAAAATCAATATGTGAACTATTTGAATGTTGATGCTTCATATCGCTATAATAAACATTATGAGTACTTTACTAAGTATGCCTTTGATATTGAAGATAACATTCAAAAGTATGCAGAAATAGGTTTTTTATACACCAAAAGATGTTGGCAGTTTGGTTTAAAGTATGCTGAAAACAATCGTCCTGTTCTTGTTGATACAGGATCTGGAACAGAGAGTCAGAGTATTAGAGATCGCTATGTTTACTTTACCATTGTCTTAAGACCTTTGGGCGGTTCTGAAATGAACTACCGAATGACAGATACACTACGTACAAACTAAGGAGTTCCCATGCCACAAAGATATTGTTTCAAAGATAGAGAAGAGGCTGCTTCTCGTCTTTTAGAGCAACTTCCTCTTGAGAAGATGCGTTTAGAAAAGTGGGAATTGATAGCAGTCTCTTCAGGTGGGTTAGAGTTGATTCACAATCTCAATAAACGTCTAAAGCTCCCTAAAGATTTTCTTTTTTCAGAAGGAATCTATGCGCCTAAGAACCGTGGTTGCGAACTGGCTCGAGTGAGTGAGTATGAAGAGATCGTTATCAATGAACGTCTTGTTGATGCATTTGGGATACAGTATGACTTTATCTATGGAGAAGCTTCTCGTAAGTATGAAGAGAAGATCTTAAGTTATATCTATAAGTACCGTAAAGGTAAACACTTTGAGACGATGACGGGTAAGACGGTGATGCTGGTGGATGAGGGTGCTGAAAGTGGTCTGAAACTTATGGCAGCTATGAAGACTGTACTGGATATGAATCCAAAAGCGGTCTATGTTGCAGTGCCCCTCTTACCTACCGATATCTTAGAGGGACTTGAGCCTTTAGCTGATGAGGTTTTTGTAGTGGCGGCGTTAGATGATTACACTGAGACAAAGAGTTATTACGAAAATTTTGAAGATGTTAGTGCTGAAAAAATAGAAGCCTACTTAGGAGCTTAAAATGGAATATAATGTTGTTATTGATGCACAAAATCGTGTAGAAGAGTTTGCTTTTGATAGTGTTGCAAAGCAGGCCAATGGCTCTGTTTGGTTACGCAGTGGTGATACTGTGATCTTAGCAACTACAGTTATTGATGAAAATGAGTTTGCAGGTGGTGAGTTTTTACCCTTAACTGTGCAGTATGTTGAAAAAAACTATGCTGTAGGTAAGTTTCCAGGTGGCTTTATAAAACGTGAGAATAAGGCAAGTGATTTTGAATCATTGACGTCTCGAATTATTGATCGCTCTTTACGCCCACTTTTTCCAAAAGGCTTTACCAATCCTGTGCAAATTACAGTTATGGTCTTAAGTGCTGATGAAGATGCTGACCTACAAGCCTTAGCACTTAATGCGGCATCTACTTCGCTTTATATCTCAGATATCGATATAAACACTTCTGTAGCAGCGTGTCGTGTGGCTAAAGTTGAAGGTGAAGTGATCATCAATCCTACTGCGCAACAGCTTAAAGTTGCGACTTTAGATCTTTATGTTGCAGGAAGTAAAGATGACCTATTGATGATAGAGATGCGTTCACGATCGTCAGTAGAAAATGAACTGATTGCTACGGCAATGGTAGATCCAATGATGGATCCAGCTATGGGTGCTGATGTGATTGAGATCCATCACTCAAATATTTTACCTGAAGAAGAGTTTTTAACGCTACTGCAACAGGCTCAAAAAGCACTCCATGAAGTCAATAGTGCCTATGAAGGTGCCTTTGAAAATTACAAAAAAGTAGTGATGCCGATGTCTCTGCATGAGGTTCTAGATACACAAGAGATAGAAACTTTTATCAAAGAGAACTATGCACAAGAGATTAGTGATGCGATTGCACATATGGCTAAAAGTGAACGTTCAAATGCCCTTAGAAACATTCGTAATACGATCTTAAAGAAGTATGAAAAATGGGATAAAGAGCATGTTAAAACGGCACTTGTTCGTGTTAAAACGCAGAAGGTTCGTGAGCAGATATTGCAAAGTGGGATACGCGCAGATGGGCGTGAAGCAACGGAGATACGTCCTATTGATATTAAGACCAATGTTTTGCCAAGAGCACATGCATCATGTCTCTTTACCCGTGGGCAGACACAAGCTTTAGTTGTCTTAACATTAGGGGGAGACAAAGATGCTCAGATGTATGAGAGTCTCACTACTAAAGGAACACTCAACGAGAGTTTTATGGTGCACTATAATTTTCCAGGCTTTTCTGTGGGAGAAGCTTCACCACTAGGTGCGGTTAAAAGAAGAGAACTTGGCCATGGAAACTTAGCAAAGCGTGCTTTAGAAGGGACACTTATCGCACCTTCTCAGACGATTCGTCTTGTTTCAGAGATCTTAGAGTCTAATGGTTCTTCATCTATGGCAACAGTATGTGGTGGTTACATGGCAATGCGAGCAGGTGATTTGGAGTTAAGTGAGACGGTGGCGGGTATTGCTATGGGGATGGTCTCAGATGGAGAAAAGTATGTCATTCTTTCAGATATTACAGGCCTTGAAGATCATGATGGTGACCTTGACTTCAAAGTAACAGGTACCAAAGAGGGTATCTCAGCACTGCAGATGGATATAAAACTTGGGGGTATCTCTTTTAAAGTCTTAGAACAAGCATTGATGCAGGCCAAAGAGGGTCGCACCAAAATCATTCAAATCATGAATGAAGCAGAAGAAGAGATTGTCTTAAGTGATGATCTACCAAGTAGTGATATCTTTCAGATTGATCCCTCTCGTGTGGGAGAGATCATTGGTCAAGCAGGAAAGAGTATCCGTGAGATCATAGAGCGTTTTGGAGTGGCTATAGATATTGATAAAAAAGCAGGTAAGGTCAAAGTCTCTGGTACAAACCGTGAAGGTATTAAAGGGGCTAAAGCACATATACAAGAGATCGCAACAAGAGAAAAAGAGGCTGTGCCTGAGTATAAAGTAGGTGATATTGTTGAAGGAAGGGTCAAGCGTATTGTTGACTTTGGTGCCTTTGTAGAGTTACCCGGTGGCGTAGATGGACTGTTGCATATCTCAAAAATATCATCTGAACGTATTAGTAATGTTGCAGATGTTATTGCTATCGATGAGAAACTTGTAGTAGAGATCTTAGAGTTTAAAGGTAATAAGATCTCATTGGGACGTCCAAA
>Ga0256826_1000434_pt1 | contig 25465 bp, 25 predicted proteins | sample CV79metaG_FD_185975 | JGI IMG/M metagenome (GOLD analysis project Ga0256826, IMG submission 185975) | Hydrothermal vent microbial communities from East Pacific Rise, Pacific Ocean - CV79 | ecosystem: Environmental > Aquatic > Marine > Hydrothermal vents | place: Pacific Ocean: East Pacific Rise...
TACATAGTAGTGTGCTTCTAAGCTATCATCTTTGACACCTGTACTTGCAAAAAGTGTACGACACCCTAAAACTTGCATCTCTTCTATAGTTGCATAGATTGCAGCACTGTTATAGATACCACTTAATGCGACATCTATCCCTTTTTCTAAGAGAGTTGCATCAATGGCTCTATCTATACGGCTTACAAAGATACTAATAACACTAGAGACACTCTGACCATAACGAGCAACTCCTTTAGAAAAAGCATTTGCACAAGAGATAGCCTGCTCTTTTTTAAAAATGAGTGTTGCATTTACGGGGATACCAAGAGCTGTAAGCTCTTGCATCGCTTCGTATCCTGCAGATGTTGCAGGTACTTTAATCATTACATTTTGACGGTTGATTACTGCAAAAAGTCTTTTCCCTTCTTCTATGCTTGCCTTTGCATCAGCACTTAAAAAAGGGTCTACTTCTATACTTACAAAACCATCATCACCCTTGTCGTAAAGGGGCTTTAAAACATCTGCTGCTTTTTGGATGTCGAAAATAGCTACTGCTTCATACTTCTCTTTTGCTGAAAGTCCTTGTAATGTGTGAAGTTGTTCTTTATATGCTGGTGAATTTAAGATGGCATTTTTAAAAATCGCTGGATTTGAAGTAGCACCATTAATAATGCCTTTATTTATTAACTCTTTAAACTCATTATCTAAATAATCTCTTTCAATAAAATCTGCCCACAACGAAAACTTTAAATCCTCAATATACATCTCTTAATTCCTCATATTTGTCTCTGGCTATTATAGCTCAATAAAAATAAAATCAAAAGATGGATTAGATATAAAGTATATAGAATTTTTGTATATCCAAAAGCCAAGATATTCTCTATATTTATATTGAGAAAGAACTGAAATAGACACTCTTCATAAAAAAAAATTAAACTATACAAAAAAATCGTGTATAAAGTAAAAAAAAACATATTTTGAAGTTTTATTATAAGTTGATATTTTTTAATTACATAAACTAAAAGAAACACAAAGGCAAAATAAGCAAAATATTCCATAGATACAAATAATTTTATGAGAATTACATGTAATATAACTAAAAAAACAGTATAAAAAATAATTTTTTTTTCTCGCATCAAAGAAGCTCTTTTTGAATCTCCACATAAAAGATTGTACCCTGCGGTGAACTTTCCATATATATACGACCATTAAACTGTTTTTGAATAATCATTTGACTCATATAAAGCCCTAAACCTGTTCCGTTTTCACCTTTAGTACTAAAATAAGGGTGAAAAATTTGTGCCTGATTTTCTTTACTTATGCCACTAGCATTATCTTCAATACTAATAATAATTTTTTCACTTGTTTGAACAACAGAAAGTAAAATTTTTGGATCTTTTCGTTTAGTCTCTATCAATGCATCAATTGCATTATTTAAAATATTTAAAATCACTTGAACCAATTCATTCATATATGTATCTACATTTATTTTTGTGTCCTGCTTCACTCGTAAATCAATCTTTGTACCTTTTAAACGTGCTAATACAAATCCTATAGGTTTTTGCAAAAGTTCATGAATTTCTATAGAAGTCAGCTCTTTGTTTGGACGAAAATATGTTTGAAAATCATCAATTGTATCTGAAAGGTATATTAAAGAATCACTAATTTCTTCTAAAGTTTTATCAACTACAGCAGAAGGTATTTCCTCCCCTAACAGTTTTTTAATTTGCATATTTGAGATACTCAAAGTAACAGTTGAAAGAGGTTGTCGCCACTGATGTGCTATCATACTTATCATTTCTCCCATTACAGCTTGTTTTGCTTGATTTTGTAGCATAATTTCTTGATGTGTAATTAAATCTTTTGCCTCTTGCATTTTCACAGAATAAAAATTGATTATTATTGAAATAATCACTAAAACGAATGAGATATATGTCACTTGAAAAACACTATACTTTACTTCAAAGAAGGGTTGTATGGGTGCAAGCAGAATAAAAAATAGCAACAAAGAGAACCAATACAAAGCATGTTTTTTACTTTGTAAATAGAGTAAAATAATCGGATAAGTAAAAAGCCATATGTGCTTTAATGCACTTGGCTCATGTGCATACAGAAGAAAAAGAAAGAAAACTGTAAACTGAAAGGTAATAATAAAAGCAATGTATTGAAAATAGTCTTTATTTTTTCGTAAAGTGAGTAATAAAATAAAATTTACAACTAATAAAAAAAGTTCTACACTAATAATCCCATAGATACCGCGAAAGATATTTGCTACTATTCCATAAAACAATGAAGCAGAAGAGAGTACTATTGCAATATTAATCATTTGAAATTTTGCTTTTTCATCTAAGTTTGATTCATCAAACACCCAACCACTTGTAAAAAATTGTTTCATTCTTAAGTTCATATTTACACCTTTATGGAAGATATATCTTATCTTGTATCTCTTGATATTCTGCTGATACTACACTATCAAGAGTAATTCCACCACCACTTTTATACACATATCCATTTTCACTTCTTTGTAAGAAACGAATCATAACACCACTATCTAAAGTTTCCCCATCATAGTAGCCAAACACACCACTAAAGAAATCTCGTTTATACCCTTCTGTTGTTTTGATTATTTCTACTGTACTTTTTTTAGGTGCCCCACTAATACTCCCTGCTGGTAAAATCGACTCTAAGATAGTACCAATATTTTCATGCCAATTCTCTTCTAATTTTCCACTAATGTGAGAACTTACATGCAAGAGTGTTTTTTTTGCACTTTTTATTTCACTTATAAAACGAAATTTTTCAACTTTTATCTCTTTTGCTACTATTGAGAGGTCATTACGAAGTAAGTCAACTATCATAATATGTTCTGCCATCTCTTTAGTATCTGCTAAAATTTTCACTTTTGCATCTTTAATCGAAGCATCAATTGTCCCTTTCATGGGAAAAGTGTGTATTTTATTTTGAGAAATTTTCACAAAACATTCAGGAGAAAAGCATACAAACTCATCTTTATAATATAACTTATAAGGAGCATTAACCTTTGTAAACACTTCTTTTAAAGAGACACTTAGCTCTACTGGTGTTTCTTGTGTAAGGTTGAGTACATAGGTATTTCCGGCTTTTATCTCTTGTATGATCTTGTCAAATTTTTCTTTATATGCTTGAAAGTTGATTGGTTTTGTTTGTAGTGTTAATCCATGTTTCATATATTTCGCGTTGGAGTCTATACTAAAGTAGATATTTTCTTTTTGTAAATCTTTAGGCAAAAAGACCTTCAGTGTTTTTGCCTCAAAATCACTAATAAACAAAAAAGGTTCTCTTTTTTTACCAAGAGCATCTAAATCAGAGAAGGTCATCAAAGTCTAATCAAGTAAAAGTTTTTTGAGTATCGCCATACGAATATTTACCCCATTACTTACTTGCTCTAAAACTTTGCATCTCTTATCCGCTAAAAGTGCATCACAAATATCTATGTTTCTATGTACTGGTCCGGGGTGGAGGAGTATAATATCTCGCTCGCCTACTAACTCTTCAGTAATACAAAAATCACTCGCATAATCTTTTAATGAAGCATAACTTTGTGAAGAGTGGCGTTCAGTTTGTGTACGTAAACTCATAATAGCATCAACTTCATCTATAATTTCAGTCAAATAATGAGTTGTTCTCAAAGTTGTTTTTGGTAAAAACTGAGGAGGAGCAACTAAAATCACTTCCATTCCAAAACGACTTAGAAGTTCTATGTTTGAGTTTGCAACGCGAGAATTTTTAATATCACCTACTATAGCTATCTTTTTTCCTGCAACATCCCCAAGATTATCTTTGAGTGTATAGAGATCTAAAAGAGCTTGTGAGGGGTGAGCATGAGCACCATCACCAGCATTTAATATACTCGCGTTAGTGTGGTTTGAGAGGATTTTAGGAACTCCTGCATTTTGATGACGGACTATTATCGCGTTGGGTCCCATGCTATCAAGGTTCATAGCAGTATCAACAAGAGTTTCCCCTTTTTTTGTTGAGCTTTTTGACACGTCAAGATGCACAACATCTGCACCAAGACGTTTAGCAGCTATCTCAAAAGAACTTTTTGTTCGCGTTGAGTTTTCAAAAAAAAGAGTAATGATGATTTTATCTTCTAAAATTTTATGGTACTTTCCATCGCTAAATCGCTTTGCATCTTCTAAGAGTTCTTCTATTTCCTCTTTTGAAAAATCATCTGTACGGATTAAATGTTTCATTACTACTCTTTTATTTTTTACAAATTATACAGAACATCACAAATAGTGTCAATGTCATCATCAACTTTTAAGATGTTCTCTCGTGTATCTATAAAGTAAGGTTCAGAAACCTTACTAAAACTTTCTTCATTCCCTTTACAGTTAAATACACTTAAATAGTCGATGTTCTCGCGTTGGAGTGCTTTTTCGCTCAAGAGTGTATCATTTATACAACCTAAAGAGCAGTGTGTGACAAGCAAGGCTGTCGCTTTAAAATACTTTATCATATCAATCATCATATATTGGGAGTCAAGTGGTACATATAAACCTCCAGCACCCTCTATTATCAGTAAATCACATTTTTTTTCGATAGTTTCGATAGTTCGTGTTAGAAGGTCTAAATCTACTGTTTTTTTACCTGAAGCGATGTAAGGTGCAGCTGGTAGTTCATAAGTAATCGGTACTATTTGAGACACATCTACATCTTCAAATTCTTTATTACACTCTTTAAGTATTTTGAGGAGTAAGGTAGCATCAGGAGCATTTTGAACTACTCCTGTTTCCATAAGTTTAACAGCACCAACGCGAACTCCTTTTGCTGTAAATGCTTTTAAAAGTAAGCTTGTTGTATATGTCTTGCCAATATCTGTGTTTGTAGCAGTTACAAAAATTCTTTTTTTCATTCCGCCATTATAACAAAATTATAGATGGCACTCTTTTTGCTTATTTTGTTATACTATTACATAAATTTGAGATAAGGTAAAAAATGGCTGAAGCGAGAGATGAAGAGATAATCATTATTGAAGAAAATGATGTCGCCAATGCCGATAATGATACAAGTGAGGAGGAATTAGAACTCGACGAAGAAGCGAAAAAGAAAAAGATTATCATTTTTGGTGGTATTGCTGTAATTCTAGTTCTTATAATTGTCATTACACTTCTCCTTCTGTTGAAATCTTCACAAAACAAAGAAGATAACTCATTTACATTTATAGAAGATAAACTTCAAGAAAATAAACAAATAAAGATAGAACCAAGTAAACTTGAAAACATGATTGCAAAAGCAAACTATTTGTACTCTAGTGGTTCAAAAGATAAAGCACTCTATCTGTATAGAAAAATCGCCCAATATAGTGAAGCAATTTCACTCTATAACCTAGGTGTAGCCCAACTCAAAGATAAACAATACAAAGTTGCTCAAGAGACATTTCAAAAAGCAATCCAAAATGATGAAAAACGATGTGTTAGTGCTATTAATGCTGCTGTTTGTTCTCTTCACTTAGATGATCAAGAAAGTTTTCGTTACTACATTGATCTAGCCTATGCATATCTCGCTAACGAAGCTAATTCTCCTTTGTATTCTTATTATTATGCACTGATAAACTACTATAACAACAACTATCTTGAATCTCTGAGTGCTTTAAAAAACACCTCTTCAGATGAATACCCATATATACAAAAAAACCTTATGGCAAAGGTGAGTGCTTTATTTGGAAATGATTATGATGCTATAGAAGCAATGGAGGGTAATTTTGAAGATAGTGATGATTTTAGCATTGCCATTTTATATGCTCGCGTTGGAGATTTCACACTTGCTAAATCGCATCTTGAAGAAGCTATATTAAAAAATATTCAGCCTGTAAAAGCCCAATTAGCTCTTGGACTTATAAACCTAAAAGCTGGACAAATTCCAGAAGCAACACGAGAGATAAAAAATGTTTCAGATATGTTTCCAAAAGATGTTCACAAAATCTACCCAATAAAAGTTTTACTTAAAAGCTCTCTTTTTAATGCAAAACAAGCACAAAATGATTATAGAAAACGAATTGAAAACTCTAAACTCTTAAATTACCAAAAGATATTCTATTTTTCAGCTTATAAGATTTTCAATGCGAACCAAACCATAAGCTATATAAGACGAGGAAATGCAAATATATTTATAGATGATGTTAAGTCTGCAAAAAATTATCTACAGCATGGAGTTACGTCATCAAATGTAAATGCAGGAATGACACATGCCATAAAAAAAGCACTTTCATTTAAACTTCGTGAAGCGAATGAAGAGTTTAAAAAACTAGTTAAAATGCAACCAAAACATTCTATTTTACAATATAACTTAGCACTTACCTATGCACAAATGGGCGATATCCAAAAAGCACATGAACATTTTTTGCGTTCTTACTATCTTGATGCTAAAAATTATCTCTCAGCAACTTATGCAATCATGTGTTCCCAAATTATTGGTAAAGAAAACTCAAAACTTATCTCTATAGTAAGAGATTCTGTAGCGGATGAGACACAAAATGAAGAAATTACTTTTTATAAAACACTCCTCCAAATTACAAAAAATGATTATATATCAGCTATTGAATGGTTACACCATGACTACAAAGACAAGCCTATTTACTTAGCACTTCAAAGTATCATAGCACTAAAGCTTAACAAAGCAGCTATGGCACAAGAAGCAACACAAAAGCTTACTCGTTTACTACCTCATGAAATCCTTCCCCATATGCTTTATATAGATGCATATTATGGGGACTTAGAAAACCTTAAGTATGCTTCTAAAGTACTCAACTACTTAAAAAAGCAAAACTTTAGTTTTCAAGATTTATATTATGGACCTTATATTACTCGTTATTTATATATCCAACAAAATCTTATTACTGGTAAGCTCTATTACCTTGCGAAACAATTAGAAGAGGTTTTAGATACACATGAGGGGAATAAACAAGACATCATCAGCTCCCTTGCCATGGTTTACCTTTTCGATAAAAGTTTTGAAAAGTCTTATACACTTTATAACCTTCTTATAGATGAACTAAAAATTAGAGACTCTTATACTCTCTTCTTAGGAGCTATTGCTTCAACTGCAGCAGAGCACCATAGTAATGCTATTGCACTACTTGAACTTGCTAACATTAAAAACCCCAACTTTGATGAGAGTCGTTATGCACTAGGGCTTTTATATCTTGAAATTAAAAATAATTCCGCAGCTGTTATACAGTTTGGACATATTGATAAAGATAATTTTATTTCAGAATATATAGATTTTGAGATAGATGTAGATGCTTTGCTTTACAACAAACTGCATCCACAAAAAGAAAAAGAAGTCCCTACGGAAGAGGAATAAAATACCCTAAAATAGAGTTTGCTGCATAAAGTTTATTGCCAGCATGTACATTTAAACGGAAGTTTTTCGGGGTATATATGGTAATTGTACCATTAAGTAGAAAACCATATCTGTTAGTTTGTCTTAAGATTCTATCTTCCATAACATTTATATGAATAGTATCAAAACTCCGTCCTACCTGATGCATAATCTTTGTCTTTCGAGAAGAAGCATCATTGAAAACCAATTCTAAACTTTCATTGAGTTTTGAAGAGAGCTTACTGTTATGTGAAAGATGTGTGCCCTGTGTTGCTACTACACTTGTAAGTGTTGCATCAAAAGGAACTCTAAGAATTGATAGGTCTTTATAGTTACTTTGTATCTCTATTTTATAAGCATAATCTGCATCATTTTTCAACTCTTCGATACTCAATATCTCGCCATCAGCAGGAGATAAGAAACTATACTGTTCGTAAATTTCAAACTCGCGTTCAGGATTACGATACAGATATAAAAAGATAAAAATTAAAGTAAAACTACTCAATGCTAGAAAATTAAAATCTAGAAAAGTAAAAAGTATAAAGGCAAAAATACTACTTGCTATGTATTTAAAACCTGCACTTGCTATAGGAAGAATATTATAATTCATCTGTTGCTTCTGTCATCTTCTTTTTATCTACCATTGTTGCATCTACTTTCAATTCTTCTTGTATAGCATCTGATGCAGTTTCTACTTTTGATTTAATATCATTCTCTTTTTCAAAATCAACAATTATCTTACGAACTTCTTCACCTGTAATATTTTCTTTTTTATAGAGTAGTGCTACCATAGATTCTATGGCATCTCTATACTCTTCAAGACGTGCGACTACATCTATATAGTGTTCATCAAGAGAAGCTTTGATATAAGTATCTGTATCTTCAGCCATTTTTTCGCTGTATTCACGAGCTGGAGCTTGTCCACCACCTAAAAATGATTGACGTGATTTTTCTAGTACCATAAGCCCTGCTATATCGCTCATTCCATAAGTTTGTACCATAGACTTAATGATATCTGTTGCACGTTCAAGGTCATTTCCAGCACCTGTGGAAATTTCACCAATAAACACTTGTTCAGCAGCACGACCACCAAGAAGAACATCTACCTCAGCCCAAAGTTCATGCTTCTGCATCATAAATTTATCTTCTTCTGGAGTGTTTAAAGTATATCCAAGAGCTGCAAGTCCACGAGGAACAATAGAAACTTTAGATACTTTTTTAGCACCTTTTGTAGTTTCTGCTAAAAGAGCATGACCACTTTCATGGTATGCAACAATTTTTTTCTCTTTAGGATTTATACGACGTGATTTTTTAGCAAGTCCAGCAATAGCACGTTCAACTGACTCAAACAAGTCTTTTTGTTTTACTGTTTTTTGGCTTTTTCGTCCAGCTAAAAGAGCTGCTTCATTGATAACATTTGCTAAGTCTGCACCTGCAAGTCCTGCTGTAAGACGAGCGATCTCTTCAACTTCAACATCTTTGTCCATCTTCACATTTTTCATGTGAACATGTAAAATTTTAATACGACCTTCAAAATCTGGCTTATCAACAAGTACTTGTCTATCAAAACGACCAGGACGCATAAGAGCTGCATCTAAAACCTCAGGTCTATTTGTTGCAGCAAGAACAATAACAGGAGTGTCTGTTCCAAAACCATCCATCTCTGCGAGGAGTTGGTTAAGTGTCTGCTCTCGCTCATCATTACCACCCATCATACCACCAGCAGCACGACTCTTACCAATAGCATCTATCTCATCTATGAAAATAATACTTGGGGCATCTTTTTTTGCTTGTTCAAACAAGTCTCTAACGCGAGCGGCACCTACACCCACAAACATTTCTATAAAACTTGAACCACTTACAGAAAAGAATGGAACTTCGGCTTCACCTGCAACGGCTTTTGCTAAAAGTGTTTTACCAGTACCAGGACTTCCTACTAAAAGAACACCTTTTGGTATTTTAGCCCCTATCTCTACATAACGACCAGGGTATTTTAAAAAGTCCACTATCTCTTGAACTTCCTCTTTTGCTTCTTCTACACCAGCTACATCGTCAAACTTTGTATCTGGTTTTTCAGAACTCACCATCTTTTTAGAGTTCCCCATACCAAGAAGTCCTCCACCCATACTTTTTTGCATTCGTCCAGCAAAAAACATCCAAAGACCAATGATAATTAGAAAAGGGAACAACCATCCAAACATCTCTGTAAACCAGTTTGTTTCACTAAAACCAGCATAATCAATCCCTTGCTTATCAAGTTCTTGGACTAAAGTAGTGTCTCCACGAACTATTCGAGTTGTATATACAGAAGCACCATCTGAGGATTTTGCTTTGATATATGTTTGACCTATTTCTACTTTACTTACACCTTTTGATGCAACTAAAGATTTTAGTTCTGCATAACTCACTTTTTGTATTCGTGTTGCATTTGAGTTCATTGCTAGGTTAGAGTTTGCACCATCACCTACTAAAACTTTAAAAAGCATAATAACAACAACTGAAAAAATCGCAAATGTTATCAGCGGATTTTGGTTAAAAAAATTGTTGTTATTGTTGTTTTGTTTTTTGTCTGCCATTATTTTTCTTCTTTTCTTAGAACTAAAGTAATCCACTCTTCTTGTGGTATTCTTTGTACTAATGTTAAATTTTTATAAAATGATAATACTTTATCTTCATATTTGTTAAGGATTCCAGAGAGGATTAAAACTCCCTCTTCTTGCATAGCTTCTTTTAAATCTTTAGCTATAAATGTCAAAACATCCGCAACAATATTTGCTATTACTACGTCATATTGTTTATTTGTTTTGTTTGATGAGCCTTCCCAAATATCAGAAAATTCCAACTTATTAAGTTTTGCATTTTCTATACTATTTGTAACCGATATAGGATCAGTATCACAAGCATCAACTTCTGCACCTAGTTTCATAGCAGCCATTCCTAAAATACCGCTTCCACAACCAACATCTAAAACTTTAGTATTCTCTTTAACATACAAAGAAACTGCTTTTAAACATGAGGCTGTTGTTGGATGATGTCCTGTTCCAAAAGCGAGTGCAGGATCTATAGCGATATTAATTAAGTCTGAGTGAGGTTCATTCCATGTTGGATGAATATAAAACTTATCTATTGCTATAGGTTCTATACTTTTCTGGTATGTCTCTACCCAGTCACTATTTTTAAGTTTTGTCTGTTTAGTATCTAAGTCAATATCTATTGTAAGAGCTTTTTGAAGTGCTTCTCTAAATTGCTCAAGTCCCCAGATAATTGTTTCTAAATCATCTTCACTACGAATAATAAATCCATCATCTATTTCTTCAAAACCGACGGGGAGGGTATCTGATAAAAAGTCTGAGAAGAGTGAGTGGTGAGAAGAGACTGTAACTACTAACTCGTAGTAATGCTCGTGCATTACTCCGCGACACCCATTACAGCACCTAGTTTTTCTTTAAGAACTTGAGGAGTAAATGGTTTCACTATATAGTTATTTACACCTGCTTTAAGAGCTGTAATTACCTCAGCCTTACCGCCTTCAGTTGTTACCATTATGATAGGAGTATCTTTAAAACGATCATCAGCACGAACTTTTTTAACAAGCTCAAGACCATTCATCTCTGGCATATTCCAGTCAGTAATTAACATGTCAATATCTGGGTGTTTATCCATTTGAGCCCAACCCTCAACACCATCAGCACCTTCAAGTATATCTTTATAACCTAAACGGGCTAAAGTATTTTTTATAATACGACGCATTGTAGAACTGTCATCAACAACAAGTAATTTCAATGGAAATCCTTTTCAATAATTTGCAAAATTTGTCTCTAATAATAGCAAAATTTTGTTTGCTTTACTATTAAGGGCTCTTTTAATCAAGAAGTTTAAACATTTTTGCTAAGTCTAATCGACCTTCATAATAAGCTTTTCCGATAATAACACCATCAATTTCTTTTGTAGCGATTAACTTTTCTATGTCTTGTGCATCTTTAACACCACCACTTGCAATAGTACTTACACCACTTGCACGTGCTATCTCAAGAGTAAATTCTACATTTACCCCACTCAGTGTGCCATCTTTTCCAACATCTGTACAGATTATAGCTTCCACTCCAGCATTTGCAAATTCCTTTGCTAAGTCTGTTGCTTTCATTGTTGAGACTTCACCCCAACCTTCAACTGCAACAAATCCATCTATCGCATCTATCCCAACTGCTATAGGGTATTTTGCTGCCATATCTTTAACAAATTGTGGCTCTTTAACTGCAATAGAACCTAAGATAATTCTATCAATCCCAATCTCAAGCATCTTTTGAATAGTCTTTTCATCACGAATCCCACCACCAAGTTCTAACTTAACATTACAATTTTCACGAATTTTTATAATCTGTTCTAAGTTCTTAGGTTCTCCTGCAAATGCACCATTAAGATCAACTAAATGCACCCACTCAGCCCCCATCTCTTCAAACTTTTTCACAAGTTCATAGGGTTCATTTGAGTATATCTTCGCACTATCCATAAGCCCTTTAGTAAGTCTTACCGCTTTTCCATCTTTTAAATCTATCGCTGGGTATAAAGTCATTGTTATTCTAATCCTATAAAGTTTTCTAAAATTTTCATACCATTGTCATGGCTTTTTTCTGGGTGGGGTTGTATCCCTAAAATGTTCTTATGTGCTACTGCTGAAGTAAATTCATAACCGTACTCAGTTCGTCCAATGATGTCTGCTTCATTTTCACAACTCACATGAAATGTATGTACAAAGTAAAGATAATGTTCTTCATCTAAGTTCTTAAAAAGAGGATGCGCTGTTGTAAACATTCTATTCCATCCCATATGAGGAATTTTTAAAGGTTCGTTAAACTTACTACTATCAAAGGTTGTTACTTTTCCCTTTATGAGTCCAAGCCCTTCATGTTCACCAAACTCTTCGCTACTTTCAAAAAGAAGTTGCATTCCTAAACAAATCCCTAACATATACTTACCACTTTTTGCATACTCTCGTAATGCTTCTATCATCTTTCTCTCACGAAGATGTTCCATCGCATCACCAAAGGCACCAACACCTGGTAAAATTAACTTATCATACTCTTTAAACTTTTGAGGGTCACTTTCTACAACAGTCTCTTCTCCAAGTTTTGCAAAAGCATTTTGCACACTTGCTAGATTTCCCATTTTGTAATCAACTATACCAATCATGTATCTAATTCACCTTTTGTAAATTTTATATAAACTGCTAAACTCAGTATTAAGATACCAACCCCTGCAATAATATACATCGCATATATCAACTTATTTGGGTCTGTAATAGCAAACTTAAAAACAAGCATAAGTGCTTCAATAGAAAGTGCAATAATTATAGAACCTAAAAACTTCACCATTGTTTTATGCGGTCCTGACACATGAGAACCTCTGCTCCATCCTAACATCTCTTCTTCTATAAGAGTTTTCGACAGGTCAAAAATAGCTAACGCGAGAGTAAGTAAAATAGTTGCTTCAAAAACATATTTTATCTCAAAATGGTCAGGTGTAATATCGTGTAAAAAGAAACTTTGAACACCTTTTAAAAATAGTAATAGTGCTATTGCCATCAAAGCAAAAGCAAAAAGAGAATATGTTAGTTTGAAAAAGTTTGTAAATACTGTTTCTAACATATTCATATTTGAAACTTTAATCACTTCTTCTAGTGGCATATCAATACAAGCAACACCTTGTAAATCTCCATTGTCTGAACGAATTGCTTGAGAGATAGTGATACATAGACCCCCTGTAGTATTTACTGATGGGTAAGGGTCAGTCATGTCACATTTATTATCTCGAATTGCACGGTAAAAATAAGCTTTATCACTTCGGTCTTCACCTTCGTTTTTAATTTTCTCACGACTTGTATATGTTGGAGTTATTTGCTTGCCATGTTCATCTAAAATATAAACACCTTCACAGTTATCTAATTTTGATTTTATTTCAATCAAACCACTCAAAACTGACTCTTTATTGAAAACATCCACCTTAGATGGTAAATTTTTAGAAAAAAGGCTACAAAAATGTTCTTTCGCTTTTTTTCGTCCTGCTAAGAATTCCTGCATATCACCTTGTGACATATTATTTCCTTTCTTTATTTTCTAAGGTGTCCGCATTAGAAAATTCATATTCTAAGCTACTTGTTCCTGATCTATTAAAACTTGAGCCAAAAACTTTTTTTACTATTGTTTTAAGACCTTTTTCACTCTCTTCATAATCAGTTTCACTCTCTTGAAGTGACACTTCCCATGCTCCTGAAAAACCAGGTGCTTTTTGCATCATTTTTCGTAAAGTTGCATCGTAAATGTTAAGAAGTTTAATCTCAGCACGACCGGGTTTGTGACTTAAAGTTTGTACTGTTGCTCTTAAGTTTTCGTTAACTTTTTTTAAGTCATACATCTCGCGTTCTAAATTTTTATTTCCTTCGCCTGTAATTTTCATTTGACGATTGAGATGCTCTTTGTACTCTTTAAGCTCTTTTTTATGGCTTGCTATTTCAAACCTACTTTTTACATAGCTTAAAAACCAACCTGCGACAAAACCAAGGATTACATACACAATAGTTTCAAAATTTAATGTCATAAAAAGACTCCTTAACTGATAAAGATAGTGTAACTAAAAATGCCTAATAATTAACTTTGCATATATAAGATATAATCCTCTTTATGATTAAAGAGATAAACTCCATTGCCATTGTTCGATTGTCGGCTCTAGGGGACATTGTAAACAGTGCTGTTGTACTACAGTTTATAAACCAGCATTTTCCTAACGCGACTATTGACTGGATAGTTGAAGAAGTTTTTGCTTCACTACTCCTCAAACATCCTCTTATAAACCGAGTACATACGGTGAACCTTAAACAACTCAAACGCGAAAAAAGTTTTACTCACTTAAAAGAAAGCATAAAAAAAGTTAGAAGTTTTGGTGACTTTGACCTCATCATTGATATGCAAGGACTTATTAAATCAGCACTTGTTGCTCGTTTACTTGGAAAGAACACTCACGGTTTCGATAAAAACTCAACGCGAGAATCCTTAGCTTCTTTTTTTTACAAAACAAGTTCACATATCGCTTATGAAACAAGTGTAGTCAAACGAAACTGTTTTGTGGTGAGTGATGCTCTTGGCTTTACACTTAACCAAACGATGATTTTAAACAAACAAGCAGTTTTCCCCATACTCGAAAACTTTGAATTACGAAGCGATACTAAAAATATTGCCTTTGTTATAGGGGCTTCATGGGAGTCTAAAATCTATCCAAAAGAAAAGGTTTCCGAAGTGTGTGATGCTCTTGGTGAACAGGTTTATGTTATATGGGGAAATGAAACTGAGAGAGATGTAGCCGAGTGGATTTGTGAGCACTCAAGATTTGCAACACCTGCACCAAAGCTCTCACTTCACGGCCTTGTATCTTTCATTTCACATATGGATTTACTCATAGGAAATGACACCGGTCCAACACATATGGCATGGGCACAAAACATCCCCTCAATCACTCTTTTTGGTCCTACCAACGCGAGAATGATTTATGAAACACCACACAATATCGCTATACAATCACCTTCAGAAGTAAATATTTTGAAAATAAACAAAAATGACTTCTCAATTAAAGAAATTCAAGTAAAAAAAATTACAAGCAAAGCAAAGGAACTACTACTTCATGGGCTATAAAGCACTCCTCATTTTAGAAACTATTTTAATGACACTTCCAAAAAAATTTCGACGAGCTTTTTTCTCTTTTTTAGCGACTATCGCTTATTATGCTGTTCCAAAGTACAGAAAAATTGTACGCCAAAACCTTACCTTCGCATTTGACGGTAAAAAGAGCGATAAAGAGATAGAGGAAATAACAAGATATAGCTTTAAAAACCTACTTTTTAACTTCTTACACCTCATGGAACTTAGACACATGAGTCATTTGGAACTTTCAGACAAAATTACTATAGAAAATAAAGAAGCAGTAGATAGAGTGCATAGAGAAGGTCGTGCTGTTATCTATGTGACAACACATTACTCCTCTTGGGAGCTTGGAGGTGCATCTATCGGTGCTTTTATAGAACCACTTGCAGCAGTTTATAAAAGAATGAAAAATAGTGTGTATGAAGAGTGGCTTTTAGAAGCTCGTGCAAAGTTTGGAAATACAAACTTAGAAAAAGAAAGAGTTATCAAACCACTTATCAAACTCATAAAAAACGGTGGTGCATCAGGTCTTTTAATAGATACAAATATTAATGATAGAGAGGGAACTATAGTAAACTTTATGGGAAAACCTATCCGTCAAGTCACTACACCTGCGTATCTTGCAAGAAAGTTTGATGCAGCTATCATCCCTGTCACTATCCGTACAGATGATGATGAACACTACACACTTATGTTGTTTGATGAAATTCCAGTGGAAAAAACAGAAGATGAAAAAGCTGACATCCAAAAAGCAACACAACTCCAAGCTGATTGGCTGACAGAGATTATAAGTAGAGAACCTAAATTTTGGTTTTGGTTACATAGACGTTGGAAAAATGACCAACCCCAAATATATAAGGATTAATTAATACTCCGTGTCTCACACTCTTTTGTTCTATCTTCAAAAAGTTTTAGGATAGTTAAGAAGAAAGCTGTGATTGCAGGTCCTAAAATCATCCCCCAAAAGCCAAATGTTGTCAGTCCTGCGATAATCGCAAAGAAAATCACTAACTCATTCATCTGTGTTTCATCATCTTGCAATACTTTTTTGTTAATCCCTTTGATGATAAGAGGCTTGATAAAAGTATCTGCGATGATAGAGATAACTACGATAGAATAAATAGTAATAAATATCGCATTAAAAGAGTTTCCAACCGAAAACTCATAAACCATAAATGGAAGCCACATCACTATCCCACCCACAACAGGAAGTAAGGATGCAAAACCATACATAACTCCAAACAAGATACCATTGTATCCCATGTATGAAATAGCCATACCAAAAAGCATTCCCTCAAACATAGCAGTTGCAATAATAGAATAAAATACAACACTCATGACAGCCGATAAATCTTTTACAAGTTGTGTACTTTCATCAACTGACATCTGTACAATTCTCTGTAAAAAAGCAATCACTAAAGAACCGTTATACTGTACAAAAAAGTAAAAGATGATGATTAAAAAAGCATTTTTTAAAAATCCAGCACTAAATGAGCCGACTTTTCCAGCAATCTGTAAAGCATTTGTTGCCAAATAGTTTGTGTCAAATTCTTGCATAGCATCATCAAGATAAGGCTTTAAAAACTGTAGATATGAAGGTGGCGAATCCATTGTATGCTTTATAAATACTTGGATTTTTTCTAAAATTTCAGGGTCTATGGAATTCAACTTTATAGTTAAAGTCGCTAAAAAGTAACCTAAGGGGGCAAAGAACAGCACACTTAGTAAAAGACTCGATACAAAAGTTGCTAACAGTTTATTTTTAAATAAATCTTCAAAATATGTTTGGATACTCACTGTTGAAATCGCTAAGAGTGCAGCAATCGTAATAAGTAACAAAAAAGGTGTATATAAAAAATACATCCAGTACAAAGAAATTCCAAACAGTATTGCTGTAAAGTATTGTGGTTTCATTAAAAAAGTGTCCCATCTTCATTTATTTGAGCAAGACCCAAAGCATCATATGTTTTTGGTGTTGCTTTTCGCCCTTTTGCTGTTCTTTCCAAGTAGCCATTAGCAATAAGATAAGGTTCAAGAACATCTTCAACAGTTCCCTCATCTTCACTCAGTGATGCAGCTATGGAACTTAGCCCCATTGCTCGCCCTTTTGCATGTGCGAGTAGTTTTAAAAGTCGTAAATCCATCTCATCAAAACCAAAAGAGTTTATACCTAACTCATCAAGAGCATATTTCGTTCTCTTGTGGTTAATCTCTTTTTCATCAACTACATCAGCAAAGTCTCTAACGCGACGTAAGAGGCGAAGTGCTATACGAGGAGTACCACGACTTCGCTTACTAATCTCCACAGAAGCTTGATGGACAATCTCTTTTTCAAGTTTTACAGAGGCTTGCGCAATAATCCGTGCTAACTCTTCAGTTGAGTAAAACTGCATACGAAAACTCATCCCAAATCTATCACGGAGAGGATTTGAAAGCATTCCTGCTCGCGTTGTAGCACCGATGAGAGTAAAACGAGGAAGGTCTATCTTAACAGTTTGAGCTGCTGGTCCACTTCCTATGATAATATCTATACGGTAATCTTCCATAGAAGAGTAAAGGATCTCTTCTACAGCGGGAGAGAGACGATGAATCTCATCTATAAAAAGGATGTCACCCTCTTCCAAGTTTGTTAAAATAGCCGCTAAATCACCACTCTTTTCTATCATTGGGGCTGCTGTTACTTTGATGTTGGCATTCATCTCGTTTGCAATTATAAGTGCTAAAGTAGTCTTTCCAAGTCCAGGAGGTCCAAAGAAGAGAACATGGTCAAGTGCTTCTTGGCGTTTTTTACTTGCTTGTATAAACACACCCAAGTTTTTTTTTATCTGTTCTTGACCGATATACTCACTCCATGCATCAGGTCGCAGAGTAACTTCACTACTCTGCTCTTCTGCATCAAAAGTTTCTATCTCTACCATTCTATCCATAATTAGCACTCATTAGTATGTATGTTCCTCTTTTGGAAAAGTTCTGTCTTGCACTTCTTTTGCATACTCGCTCACAGCATTTTTCACTAATGATGCGCCATCTATATACTTTTTAACAAACTTTGGTGTAAATGCTTCAAAAAGTCCTAACATATCTGAAAAAACAAGAACTTGTCCATCTACATCTTTACCAGCCCCTATGCCAATGACAGGAATGCTAACAGATGTTGCTATCTCTTTTGCCACATCTGCTTTACAGCCTTCTAAAACCATACAAAAAGCGCCTGCTTTTTCTATCTTTTTTGCATCTTTTATAAGCTGTTTCTTTTCCTCTTCTGTCTTTCCTTTAACCTTATAGCCGCCTTCACTTCTAACAGATTGAGGAAGTAATCCAATATGTCCACACACGGCTATACCATTGTCTGTAAGATGTTTCACAATATGTGCTTTATCTGCACCACCTTCTATCTTTACACAGTCGGCTTGTGTTTCTTGAAAAACTTTTATAGAGTTTTTAAGTGCATTTTTTTCATTAGTATAAGTACCAAAAGGCATATCACAAATAATAAAACTGTTCTTTGCTCCTTGAGCAACTGCATTAGTATGGTAAATCATCTGTTCTAGTGTTGCACTAATTGTGTCACTCTTTCCAGCAAAACTCATATTTAAGCTATCTCCAACTAAAAGCATATCTGCACTCTCTTCTAAAAGCTTTGCGAACAAAGCATCATAAGCAGTTATCATCACTAAGGGCTTTACCCCTTTTGAATTTTTTATGGCTGTTATCGTTAATTTTTTACGCATTTGAACACTCTTTTTAGATTAATAAAAGTATTTTAACTAAAAATTGCTATAATTTGCACTATATAGGAGAATTTCGTATGGGCATAAGAAGTGATTTAGATGAAAACTTTGATTTTGAAATTGTTGATGAGTTTTTAGACCACTACTCAATGATGATTGATAGTATGGAAATCATGATTCTAGACCTTTCAAAAGGAGAGATGTATAAAAGAAGTGTTGATGAGCTTTTTCGGGTTTTTCATAACATAAAGTCAGCTTCAGGATATCTCAAGATTACACCTATGTTTAAACTTTCTTCTTTTGTTGAAGATGAACTTGAAACTCTTCGTTCTAAAGAACCACCTATCTCTGAGGAAACAACAACATGGCTTCTTGCCATAAGTGATATGTTTGCAGCTTGGCAAGATGATTTTAAACTTGACAATCAACTCAGTAAAATAAAATACTCTCTTCTTAAAATACCAGACTTGGAAAAATAATAAACAATGAAAAACTTAGTAGCATTTATAACATCAGGCTATCCTGAAAAATCTTTTACAATAGACTTAGCACTCGCCTTAGGTGAGAATGGTGTAGATACACTTGAACTTGGTGTTCCTTTTTCTGACCCAGTTGCAGATGGTCCACTCATAGAAAAGGCAAATCATAAAGCACTTGAACTTGGTTTCAAGTTTCAGCACCTTCTTGAAATTTCTCAAGCAGTTGCACCAAAGGTTGACACACTTTGGATGGGTTACTTTAACAGTTTTTACCAACAAGATATGCAAAAGCTCATCCCTCTCGCTCAGGAGATAGGTGTAAATGGTCTTATAGTTCCAGATTTGCCACATGAAGAAGCACTCCTTTACAAAAAATTATTTACTGACAACAATGTAGCTAACATTAGTTTTGTAGCCCCTACAGATAGTGAGTTACGGATTAAAGAAGTGGTAAGTGAAGCACAAAAATTCATCTATATGGTAGCCTATACAGGAATCACAGGTTCAGGACAAGCAGAAGATTTACAACCCTTCTTAAGTTCTATCAAAAAGTACACTCCAACGCCAGTTTATGTAGGTTTTGGTGTGAATGCTGAAACTGCAAAAGAAAAGGTACAGGGTTCTGATGGTGTGATAGTAGGCAGTGCTTTTATAGATATACTTTTAAAAGAGGATTTAAACTACGCTCAAAAGATAAGTAAGTGTAGTGAACTTGCTAAAATTATCAAAAATGAGATAAATAGTTAGATTTTGGTCTCCCCACGAGGACTCGAACCTCGAGCTAGGCCTTAGGAGGGCCCTGCTTTATCCAGTTAAGCGATGAAGAGTTAAAAACTTTTGTATTGTATTTGATTTTTCCATAAATTAGCATAAATTTAGAAAAATATTGCATATTGACATGCTTTGTCAATTTTGTTTGATTACTAAGTATAATCTTCTTATGAAAATACACATAGATATAGATTGCTTCTTTGCAAGTGCTGCTAGAATTACAGACCCTTTTTTAGAACACTTGCCTATTGCTATCGGAGGGAGGAGTGATACTAAAATATTCACTAAAGATGCAAAAAATCAAACTATAGATTTCAAAAACTCTGGAAGTTTTGTACCCACTTTTTATAAAGCTTATGAAAAGAAAGATGATGATATTGATGCCTTTAAAGACGAAAATGGAAAGATTCGAGGTATTTTAACAACTTCGAGCTATGAAGCAAGGGCTTTTGGGATAAAAACAGCGATGAGTATTAGAGAAGCTCTTCAACTCTGTCCACACCTCATCATCAAAGCACCAAACATGTCTTTATATCAAGAACTTTCACATCAACTTCATGAGTTTTTATGTACCAAAATTCCTCTTGTAGAACAAGCAAGTATCGATGAATTTTATGCAGATTTAAGTGGCTGGATAGAGGATGAAGATATACCCTCTTTTATAGATGCACTTAGACATGAAATCAAACGCGAGATTAAACTTCCTGTCTCAATTGGGGCTGCTAAAACAAGGTACATTGCAAAACTTGCAACTACCTATGCCAAACCCTTTGGATGTAAAATAATCGAATCACATAACTTTGACACTTTTATAAATCCCATTAAAGTAGAAAATTTTGCTGGTATTGGGCGAAGTATGAAACAAAAACTCTCTGAGAACCAGATACACACTTTAGGAGATTTGAAAAAAAGGCAAGGAACACTTGAATCCTGGGGACCGTATGCTAAGGAGTTATACAAAAGGGTGAGTGGCATAGCTGATGCACCCATCATTACGACACATAAAAGAAAATCCATAGGAATTAGTCGGACTTTCGACCCTCTATTTGATAGAAATGAGATTCATCGTAGAGTTCATGTTTTAGCTCGTCACCTTAGTTTTGCTATCTTAAAATTGGGAGTTATCCCCACTACCTTTCATCTTAGCATCGCCTATGAAATGAATCAAAAATCTCATAAAAACATCTCTTTAGCTGAAATATTTACAGAAAAAAAATTTGATACTTTATGTCAGACTCTTTTTAACCAAGCAGATACCCAAAGAAGATTACACATCATTCGCCTTAGTATTAACTGTGCAAGTTTTACAAGAGACAGTAAAAAAGAACTCTCGCTCATAGGTTTCCACGAAGAACAAAAAATGCGACTTTTAACAGAAAAAACTCAAGAACTACGAGAAAAATATGGTATAGATACACTCAAGTGGGCAAGTGAACTCTAAGTAAATTATTCTCTTTCTATGCTACAATATAAGCTATGACAAATTTAAAGCTTTTGGAGCAATTTCGCTCTTTTTATTTTCGTAATTATCCTGATGATATGGAAACCCAAATCGCATACTTTGCAGTATTTGGCGGTCTTGGATGGGATATAGATACTAGTAAACCTATAGAAACACTCATTCAAACCCTTATCTTAGACAATTTTGAAACATTACATCATAAGATAAAAGAGCTTACACAAAACGATGAGAACACCAAACGACTACTGCAAGCACTAGCCATTGGAGATAGAAGGATTTTTTCTGCTTTTAACCGTGCTGGACTTAACAATGGTAACGGTGGAGCTGCACTCAATTTTTTACAAGAAAATGGTCTTATTCAAATGGAGTATTCTAGAGAACGTCATCCTCGAGACAAGACACCCAATGCGAAACTTAAAAGAAAAGATGCTCGACATCGCATTTCGCATAAAGTTCTTTTTACCCATCCATTTATACGTTTTTGGTTTTATTTTATAGCACCTCAAATTAAAAATATTTATGCAGGAGAGTACGAAAAACTTTTTGAAAATCTGAAACAACATTATAATTCATATACGAGTTTAGTCTTTGAAGAGTTAAGTGAAGTCTTACTAAACTACAACCTTAGAGAATCACCAATCATAAGTTCTGGAAGTTACTGGGATGCAGATATAGAGATAGATATTTTAACAATCACAAAAGAACATAAAATTTATGTAGGTGAATGTAAATGGAAAAATCATAAAGTGAATAAAAAAGAGTTGCATAAACTCAATGAAAAATGCCTAAAGTTACATCTTAAACCCACACAAGTCATCCTATTTTCAAAACGAGGGTTTTCTAAAGAACTGTTACAAATGCAAGGACAAGACCTTGCTCTTTACAGCAGTGAAGATTTTGAAAGTTTACTCAAGAGTAACTCGCAGAATCATCTCATAAAAAACTTACTTAACTAACAACTCTCAAGGCTGTATAAGCTTCTTGAAGAAGCTGAAATTTTTGTGTATAGTGTGCCACCATATGAGGGTTTTCGTGAAATACCTTATCTGGATGATACACTTTCGTAAGTTTTTTGTAACTCTTTTTCAGAGCATCTTGACTAGCTCCTACAGGACATTCAAGGACTGTATAAAACTGTAAATTTTCATCCTCCTCTTCCTCGTCACATAAATCACCAAAACTAAAGTTTGCAAAATCACTATAGAGTTTAGACATAAAGTGATTATCATAAGTATACTGTATCTGATAATGCAGAATATGGCGTTTGTTGAGTGCTCTTTCTAAACGCGACTTTGCTTTATAGTCAGAAACATCAACAACTAAAGATATATCCGTACCTTTTTCAATATATACATCTAACTGTGAACGTAAATAACTTATAACCCATGTGTTTGGGCAATTTAAGGATATTAGTACAGTGTTTTGATCATAAGCATACAGATTTACTTTTACATTTTCAGGTTCTTCTTGCTTTTCAAGCTCAACTTTAATCGGTTGTGTTCCGTATTTCAACATTGAACGCAGAAAAAAATCATGATTAAAGTCATGAGTTTTTGCATGGTATTCACTCAACTGCTGTAAAAATTGTCCTCTAATTTCATCTAAAGTTTCATTTCTAAAAACTAAAACAGCTTTGGGTAAAAACAACATACCTCGAGAATGATGATTTAAAAAGTCTCGCATCCATGGCTGATTCAAAGTAGAAAATCCTGTAGTGATAAGAATAAGATTGTTGCGCAATACAATTTTCATAGGCCTACCTTCATTGGGATATTTTAGTTTATTAAGCAAAAGGAGTTCCAATAATAGATAAGATTACTTATATCTATTTATTGTATAATTTCAACACTATTTACTAAGGATTTTGTATTGCACGAAAATATGAACGAAAAGTGTGCTGTTGTAGGGATTTATGGACATGAGGAAGCTTCAAAACTAGCTTACTTTTCACTACATGCTTTGCAGCATCGTGGACAAGAAGCAGCTGGAATAAGCTCTTCTGATGGGAAGAAACTACATACTATTAAAAAGCGCGGTTTAGTTATGCGTGTATTTGATGAAGCAAAACTTAAAACTCTTAGTGGTTCATCTGCTGTAGGTCATACTCGCTACTCAACTGCAGGGGATGACTCTATTTTAGATGCACAACCTGTCTTTGCTCGTTATGATTTAGGGGAAATGGCGATTGTACATAATGGAAACCTCACAAATGCAGAAGAAGTACGAAATGCACTTATTAAAAAAGGGGCAATCTTTCAAACATTTATGGATACTGAAAATCTCATCCACCTTATCGCTAAAAGTTCAAAGGACAAACTACTTGACAGAATTATAGATGCTGTTCAAAGAATAGAAGGTGCTTTTTCACTTGTCTTTTTAAGTAGAACAAAAATGTTTGCTATGCGAGATCGTCATGGTTTTCGTCCACTTAGCCTTGGACGCCTTCCTAATGGTGGGTATATCGTTGCAAGTGAGACATGTGCTTTTGATCTTGTAAGTGCTACATTTGTAAGAGATGTAGAACCTGGTGAACTTCTTATTTTTGAAGAAGGTAAAGAACCTCACTCTATCAAAGTTTTTGAGCCAACACCAAAACATTGTATTTTTGAGTATGTTTATTTTGCCCGTCCTGACTCCTCTGTTTTCGGGCAGTCTGTCTATCAAACACGAAAAAAGATGGGAAAAGAACTCGCACAAATCGAACCTATAGAAGCAGATCTTGTTGTTCCTGTTCCTGATGGTGGTGTTCCAGCAGCTATAGGATATGCCCAAGAAAGTGGTATACCTTATGAGATGGGGATTATGAGAAACCATTATATTGGTCGTACCTTTATCGAGCCAACACAAGAGATGCGTGACTTAAAAGTTAAAATGAAACTTTCTCCTATGACAGACATCATAAAAGGTAAACGGGTAATCGTTGTTGATGATTCTATTGTTAGAGGTACAACATCTCGTCGTATTATCCGTATGCTTAAAGAAGCAGGTGCATCTGAGGTGCATATGAGAGTCTCTTCTCCTCCTACAACAGATCCGTGTTTTTATGGTGTTGATACTCCAAGTAAAGATAAACTAATCGCTGCAAATATGTCAAATCAAGAAATATGTGACTATATAGAAGCTGATTCTTTAGCTTATCTTGATGAAGAATCACTTCTTAGAAGTGTAAATTCCAGTATAAATGAAGAGAAGTACTGTACAGCTTGTTTTACAGGTAAGTATATAGTTTAATGCAACAAATATATACTTACGGTAGCTATCTAAAAAAGAAATTTGGTGTAAAAGTCTACAAAGTCGGTATCAATATTTCTGGCTTTACTTGTCCCAACATTGATGGTACAGTAGCAAAAGGTGGCTGTACATTTTGTGAAAATGATTCTTTTTCAGCGAGTACAGATGAAGTACAAGAGTTAAAAGGCTTTCATCTAAATCTTGATTCTAAAGAAAACCCTTTTTTAGAGAAACAACTTAAACAACTTGAAATTCAGTTTGATGCTATTTCTAAACGCCAAAAAAGAGAATATGGAGCAGAAAAATTTCTTGTATATTTTCAATCTTTTACAAATACCTATGCTCCATTTGACACACTTAAAGCACTCTATGAAAAAGCCCTCTCATTTGATGATGTAGTAGGTCTTAGCATAGGAACTCGTTCAGACAGTATTACACAAGAGACTTTAGACTTCTTAGCAGAGTTAAACAAAGACAAAGAGATTTGGATAGAGTTTGGAATACAATCTGTTTATGATGAAACTTTACTCAAAATAAATCGTGGACATGATAGTGACAATGTAAAAGAGTGGATACTTAAAAGTAAAAAAGCTGGTTTACATGTTTGTGGACACCTTATTTTTGGTTTACCAGATGAAACACAAGAAATGATGTTAGAGACTTCTAAAGCTGCTTATGAGTGGGGTATAGACTCTGTTAAGTACCATCCACTCTATGTTGTGAAGAAAACTGCTTTAGCAAATGAATTTACCC
>Ga0256826_1000435_pt1 | contig 25435 bp, 28 predicted proteins | sample CV79metaG_FD_185975 | JGI IMG/M metagenome (GOLD analysis project Ga0256826, IMG submission 185975) | Hydrothermal vent microbial communities from East Pacific Rise, Pacific Ocean - CV79 | ecosystem: Environmental > Aquatic > Marine > Hydrothermal vents | place: Pacific Ocean: East Pacific Rise...
TCTATACTTTGGGTTTCTTCACTTTTCTCCATCATTTTTAAGTTGATAAGTATCGAAGTAATTGGTGTATTTAAATCGTGAATAATATCTTTGATAAACTCCTCTAAAAGTCGCATAGACTCTTTCATAGGGGAGAGAGCATAGAGGGAGAAAAGAACAGATAACACCCCAGAGATAAGAGAGAGTAGAAAAAATTGAATCAGTAATTTTTTTTGGATTTCGTTTAGTTCTCCATGGTAGGATTCTAAAGGATAAAGGACAGCCAAAGAGTTGTTTCCTTCTAAAAAAGGTGTCAATATGTAGAGGTTTCTTTCATCAAAATAGAGTTCATAGAGCTGATTTTCTGGGACTTTAGGGACAATATCCATATCGAACTCATTACTATCGAAGGAGAAACTATAGTTTTTCATCTCTAAAAAGAGCTGTTCACTTAGATGCTCCTCCTCTATTTTGTAATAGTTATAGAAGATAAAGGCTAAAAAAAGTTCTATGACAATAAAAAATAATCCAAAACTTTTAAAAAGTGATTCTTTTTCATAGTATTTTATAACCCACTCCTCGAATGCTTTTTATATCAATATTGAGTAGTTTTTTTAATTTAGAGACATTGACCCGTAAAGCATTTTCACTCGGTTTGTCTAGTAAATCTATCAGCTCACTATAGCTTGTGGGGTTAGGGGAGTTTTTTAACAATCTTATAAAAATATTTTTTTGGACAGTCCCTAAAAAAAGAGGCTCACCTTTGAAAAATAGTTCATTGCTTTGAAGGTTTAGTTCATAGTCATGAAAAGTGATGCTCTCTTTTAGGGAAGTTGTTTTAACTTTAATCCGTAAAAGTAACTCCTCTGGGTCAAAAGGCTTTTTCAAATAGTCATCAGCCCCTGCCATAAAACCTTTGGTTACAGATTCTATGTCAATCTGTGCCGAGATAATAATGGTGGGTGTAAAATCTTCAGCCTCACGAAGCAGTTTAAGTAAGTCAATACCATTGAGAAGAGGGACATTGATATCGAGAAGATAGAGTTGATAGCTATTGTCATAGCTTAACTCTACAGCCTCTTCACCATTTTTTGCCCAATCAACTTGATAGTTATTGAATGTAAGATATTTTATTAGTGTTTTTGCTAGGTTTGGGTCATCTTCAAGAAGTAGTAATCTATTATTATTCAAAGGTGACTCCTAAACGGAGAGAAACAGTCTGGTCGTAAGAGAGTTCATCTATCCCTTTTGTATAGTTTAATGTACCAAAAAAGTTATCTGTAAAATTATAGCTGTTAAAGAGAGAAACAGATTGATAATCTTCACCATCTTTATAGATAGAGTTAGACTGTTGATAACCAAGTGAGCTATACCAGTTGTCATTAACCATGTAGCCTATACCAACGGAATAGCCTAAAGGGTTGTTGTAGGTTGTTTCATTGTTGTCCCCTGTCAAGGTATAGCTTAATGAGGAGAATAAAACAAAATTTTCATTGAGGGGATAGTTTATGTTTATTGAGGCAAAATAGTCCTCCTCTTCGGTACTTACTTCACTACTTCCTGTGGGTATCTTAATTCCAAAAGTGAGCTTAGTATAAAGATTTTCTTGACTGATACTGTAGCCTGATGAAAGGTATAAATCTCCTGTTGATTGTATCTCCTTGTTATTGTTGTCGAGTGAACTTTGTGCTGAATTATAAAGGGAAAAATCCCATTTATTGTATTTGTAATTGCTAAAAAAAGTATAATCTGTAGTGGTGGTATCATCAAAATTAAAATCACTTCCTAGTATGAGTGTAAGTTCTCCTAAATAGTTTTCATTTTCAGGACATCCATTCTCTCCTACAGTCTTGTCAAAAGAGGTATCTGGACACAGATCTTTACTGTTTTCAACGCCGTCTATATCATCATCTTCAAAGGCATGGAGTGGTAAAAAAATAAGGAGTAAAAAAATAGAGTATCGTATCACTTTTTACCATGTCCTTCCCCACGATGAGAACCTGAGCCATCTCTAGGCCCTTTGCGAAGGTGTCTAAATTTTGGTTGATGATTTGTCTGTTGACAGCTTTCATGTTTTTGTTGTTTCTGATGTTGTTGATGTTTATCTTTTTTTTGTCTAGACTCTTTGGAAAAAGATTTTTTCAGCTCCATCATCACTTTTTTTCGATTCTCTTGATTCATAGATTTAAGTTGAATTTTTAGTTTGTTAATCAGTACTCTTTTTTGATTGTCAGGAGCATTTTTAACCTCTGTAACAAGTTCTTGAATTGTAGGTAGAGGTACTTCTTGATTGGAGCTAGACAGTTCAGGGGCGTGTTTTCTCTGAATCTCTTCGGCATATAGTGGGAATAATAAAAATAGTCCAATAAGACTGGGTATCATTAATAACTGCATGTAGTATCCTTTTTACCGTATAATTGTAATTATATCGCTTAATAAAATATCAATTGTATAGTGTATTATAAAATAATAGTGTAAAAGTGTAACAAAATTTTATTACTTAATAATTAACTGTTTCTAATATTTAAAAAATCATTGTTTAGGTAATATTTAAGTAATAAAGCTTTGTTAAACTGTGATTAGAAAAAATCATAAACCCAAAGGATCGAACAGTGAAACATACATTAACATTAGGAACATTGTCTCTAGTAACAGCAGTAATTTTAGTAGGATGTGGAAGTGATGACACCTCTTCGGAGATTACCCCTTCAGCAGAACTAAATACAGAAACATTAACTGGGTATTTTATTGATTCAGCTGTAGCCAATGTAGACTACAAAACAACTTCAGGATTGAGTGGAACAACCGATAAATTTGGAAGATTTCAATATAAAGATGCTGATAAAGTAAGTCTCTATATAGGAAGTCTCCTTTTAGGAGAGGTTGTTCCTACAGAAGAGGGACTTATTACACCCAAAATATTAGCCGATGGTGACTTAGAAAAAGAGGAGCTTCTTCTTAGAACACTTCAAACTTTAGATGCTGATGGCAATCCAAGTAATGGTATTGTGATTCCAGAAACAGTTAAAAATGACTTGTCTAAGATTGAAGAAACCTCAGTTGATGACCTTAATGAAACAAGTATTATTACACTGATTGATAGAGGAGATAAACACAATTTAGATAAAAATTATGATGGTGAAATAGATGTGACAACGGAAGATGCACATGCTCACTTTGATGATAGCGAAAAAAATTGGAATGAAGGAAAAAGACCAGAGCAAGAGCATGAAGAAAATCATGACGAGCTTCAAATGCAAGAGGGTGAAAAAGAGAATCAAAATGGACACTCAGAAGAAAATAATGCAACTGTTATGACTGAAGAACATGGATATGGCACGGAAAATAATGCAACAGACGAATCTCATGGTGATGGCTTTGATATCTCTAAATATCCAACCTCAATATTAAGCCCTGAGTTAAAAAATTCACTTTCATACATGGGTAATGAAGAGAGATTGGCATACGATGTTTACCAAAATCTTTACAAATACCATTTGACAGAGAGTGCAACAGAGATTAAACAGTTGAAAAATATCTCTGAAAAATCTGAAATTAAACATATTGGGATTGTCCAAGATATTGTAAAAAAATACAATTTAAGTGAAGAAGACTTTACAAATGTAACGGATGGATTAAACTTAAGAGATAGCACTGTAGAAGCGATGCCAAGTGGTCAATATGATATTGAAAAAATTCAAACACTTTATAATGCACTTTACGCAAAAGGTATAGTTTCTACAAATGAAGCCTTAATGGTTGGATGTATGGTAGAGGTAACGGATATTGAAGATTTAGACAAATATATTGTTTTGGCTGAAAATTCAAATGCTACAGATATTGTAGAGGCATTTAATGTACTTAGAGATGGTAGTTACAATCACTATTGGGCTTTTGATAATGGGCTTAAAAAAGCAGGTATTATCAACGGTTGTTTTGTGGAGGGTGATTCACTTTTAACAAACAAAGAGGGTGTTTACCCTACCAATGATAAGCATCAATCAGAAAGAGAAGGCTCAGAAGAGGATTCTAAAGGAAAAGGAAAAGGGAAGGGGAAAAACGCTAGATAATAGAGAAATTTTATCCTACTATTTTTTATAGTGGGATAAAATAGAACGATTAATCTTTTAATAAAAATCTATTTAAAGGGAAACAAATTGTTGCAATTGCTCCCTCTCTATCTTCACGATTTTTTAGTTTAATGGATACCCCCATAGATTCAGCAGCATTTTGTGCTAAAAAAAGTCCCAGACCAGCTCCCGTGGACTCTAGTGAGCGTTTAAAAGGAGCAAAAAAGTCTTTTGTTGGGTCGATACCTATCCCTTCATCAATGATTTCAATAATAAAGTTATTGTCATCCATACGTGTTTGAAGCGTGACCAAACCTTTCTCAGGTGTAAATCTTAAAGCATTTTGAATAAAATTTTGAAAAATTTGCATAAAAAGTAAAGTTTGTACATTGACTCTAAAATCGGAAACTGAAAAATGGTAAATAAAGCTTCTATTTTGAGATTGTGCTAAGAGTTCATACTCTTCAGCTTTTGTTGCCATAAGACGAATAAGGTTGATTCTTTCAGGCTTTTCAAATTGAGCACCTTCTGCACGACCATATTCTAAAATATTATGAATCATAGCGTTAAGAGTATCAATAGAATCAATATTTTGTTGTAAGGTCTCTTTAATCTTATCTTGTTTCTTATGTTTCATAGAGGTGATTTGATTTTTAAGACGCATAACAGCTAGAGGTGTTTTTAGTTCATGTGCCATACCAATATAGAGTTCTTTTCTATAGTTAATAGAGGTACTAATTTTAGTAATAAGCAGGTTAATTGACTCAGCAAGTTTTACAAACTCTGTAGGCAGTTCTTTAATGTCAATATGGTGAAGCATACTCTCATTCATATTGGTAAACTTATGGGTTAAAACTTGGAGAGGTCGCATCAGTTTATCTGAAAGAATGGTTGCAAAGTAGAGGATAAAAATAATACCTAAAATAACCATGGTCAAAATAATAAGATACATTCTCGAAATAAGCTTTCGTTCACTTGTGATGTCTCTCTTTATAATTAAGAAATTTTCATTTGTTGTGTAGTTTTGTGTAAGTTCTAAAAAATCTCTATTATCCTTTTTGTAAGCTAAGATTCTTTTTTTAAGACTTTTGTATGAGTTATTGGGTTGAATAAAAATCTCATAATGAGACATCTCTTTAATAAACGTATGATTGATTTTTTCATCATAGTCAGCTTGAGTAGGGTAGTTGTTAATAATATATTTTGCCTGTTGACGCATCTCATCTTTAATATTATTGGTAAGTGTTATCGAGAAGTAAATGGAAAGTATAACTATAGCGAAGATAAGCATCGCTGTCATAGAGACAGCAAGCTCAATAACGAAGCGTTCTCTTAAGCTCCTTTTGGAAAGCAAAATCTATAACCTCTTCGTCTTACTGTTTCTATGGTTGTGATGTTTAATGGTTTATCCATTTTTTGTCTAATCTGATTAATTGCAACTTCGATTACGTTTGGTGTTACAAGTTCTGGCTCTTCCCAAATAGCATCAAGAAGTTGTTCTTTAGAAACAATTTGATCTTTATGCATAGCCAAGTGTGTAAGTACTTCGAACGGCTTCCCTTTTAGTTCAATTTCTGTACCTTCGTAGATGATTTTTTCCTCTTCTGGGTTAATGATTAACTCATCAACTTCGATAATGTTTGAACCACCAAAACGTAATTTCGCTTCAATTCTTGTGGTTAAAACTTCAAAGTCAAAAGGCTTTCTTACATAATCATCTGCACCAGCTTTAAGTGCTTCGATTTCACTGTCTCTGTCATCTCTCGCCGAAAGAACGATTACAGCTGTTTTAGGTGCCTTTGCTTTAAGTTTTGTGATCATATCTATCCCATTTCCATCTGGAAGCATCCAGTCGAGTAACACTAAATCATAATTTCTAATACCTAAAAAGTATTCACCATCTTTGATGTTTCCTGCGACATCATTTTGGTATCCAAACTCTTTAAGTCCATCAGATAGGGTTTTGCTTAATGTTACTTCATCTTCTATTATTAAAATTCTCATTATATTTGAAGTTCCTTTTGTTGTATTTTTTTTAATATTATAACACAAAAGTATTATAGTTTAAAGTTTTTTTAAATAATAATTGATAATTTATAAATATTCGTATAAAACCATATGTGTTTCTGTGCGTTTATGTGTGTTTTATGCCGTTTGATAGCGTTTAGAGCTTTTAAATATGGTTTAAACAATTAATATAGTATATAGATTTTTTTTATATTTAAGATGTAAAAGAAAAAATATTACTTTTTTATTGCCCATTTGACCGAAAGTGCAACATTTGCATTGGGTATAATATTAGGTTTAGAGATTTTGAGAGAGAGTTTTTGGATTTCTGGATAAGTGGAGAGAAGTTCTTTTTTAATTTCACTTAAAGCATCTTCTAAAAGTTTATATTTTTTAGTTTGAATAAGCTCTTCCACTAACTGAATAACCTCAGCATAGTTAATAAAATTATTTTCTTTTAAATAATAGTAGTCGATTAGAATATTGATAACTATGGTTTGGGGTGTCACCCTTTCAAAATCTAAAATACCAATAATAGAAGAGAGGGTTAACTCTTCTATATGTATGGTCATGTATTTTCCTAAATTAGACAACCTTGACTTCCTCTTTGTTAAAAAGTCTTACGATATTTGGAATATGTTTATAAAAAATGATAAATGCGATAATACAGATAGGTGCGTGGGCATCTATACCTGCAATATTGGGATGGATAATATAAGAGGTAATAAGCAATACAACCAATCCAATAAGGGAAGAGAGAGAGGAAATTTTAAGTACTTTTCCTGCGATTAACCAAGCGACAATGGCAATGATTGATGGAATAGGTATCATAACCATCAGTACACCAAAACCAGTGGCGACACCTTTTCCCCCTTCAAAACCTAAAAATGGGCTATAACAATGACCCAAAACACTGAGTACAGCGATTGTCCAGAGGACAGATTCTTCTGCACCCAATGCCATGGCAATTAAAATAATAACAGCACCTTTTAGTGCATCGAGTATAAAGGTTGCAATGGTGAGTTTTTTGGCTAAATGAGGTGCTTTTTCCTTGAGTACCCTTAGTACATTGGTTGCTCCAATATTTCCACTCCCTTCTGTTCTCACATCTACCCCTGCAAACAGTTTTGCTAAGATAAATCCAAAAGGGATAGCCGATATAAGATAGGCACTTAAATAAAGTAAAATGTTTTGATTAAATAAAAAATCCATAAAATCTCCGTGATATGTTGAGTATTGACGCAATTTTAACTAAAAATATGGTATTTTTTCCTAAAATTTATCTGAAGGTATAGAATAATGAGTATTGATTATAAAGCAGAGATAGAAAGATTGAAAGAAAAGCTTCCTGTAACTGTTGTGGGGCATTACTACCAGCGTGATGAAGTATTTGAGATGGCAGACATAACGGGTGACAGTTTAGAGTTGGCTAGAAAGTGTAAAGCTGACGAAAATCCATGGGTTGTGTTTTGTGGTGTTGGTTTTATGGGTCAGAGTGTTAAAGTGATTGCTCCTGAAAAAAGAGTACTTATGCCTAAGATTGCATGTTGTGCTATGGCAAGGATGATAGATGGTTCGTATTTTGATGATTCTGTTAACTACATGGTTGAACGTGGGATTCCAAAAGAGAACATCTTACCTATTACCTATATCAATTCAGATGCTACCGTGAAAGCAAAAGTGGGTGAGATGGGTGGTATGGTTTGTACCTCTTCCAATGCCTATAAAATTATCGAAAAAGGTTTGGAATCAGGTAAAAAGATTCTGTTTGTTCCTGACAGATGTTTAGGGCAGAACTTTGCTAACTCTATGGGACTAAAATCTTGTATTATAGGTGAGGGTGAATGTGACCCTAAAGAGGCTGATGTTATCTGTTTCAACGGTTTCTGTTCGGTTCACCAACTTTTTACTTTGGATGATATTGAGTTTTATAGAAATAAATATCCAGGGATTAAAATAGCTGTTCACCCAGAGTGTGACCCTAAAATAGTGGATGCTTCAGATTTTGCTGGTTCAACTTCTCAGCTTATTAAGTATGTAAACGACTTAGACCCAGAGCAAAAAGTAGCGATTGGTACGGAATACAACTTGGTTAACCGTATGCGTCAAGGAAATACTTATGTGCTTTCCTCTACTAAGCCTGAGTGTCCAACCATGAATGAAACCACGTTGGAAGATTTGTATTTGACGTTGAAGTCGATAGAAGATGATGCTCCGATTAATGAGATAGTTGTTGATCCTCATACGGTTAAGTATGCAAACTTGGCTTTAGAGAGAATGTTGGCTATAAATTAACGTTTTGGCTTTCTCTGACAACGGACAAGCACGGGGGGCATTGTCCCTACAAGTTTGTGATTTGTAGGGGTGAACCCCTGTGTTCACCCGTAGTTACGATAAAGATATTTATTTTATCCTGAAAAATGTACTACCTGAGCCTGAAAAGTACCAATCTTTTGGGGCAATATCTTTTAATTCTGGGTAAGCAATCAAGGAAGCTTTATACAAATCATTCGCTTCAACAGCATCTACTTTACTTAAAACTTCTTTTGATGATAATGTTTCCCACCCTTCAAAACTCGTAGGTTCTATTTTATCGAACAAATTTTGCTTAAATGTCTTATACACCAAAGGGGTATCACAATGAATCTTAGGGATAAATAGCTCTATCTCAAAAGGTTCATCTTCAAACTTCTCCACCACCTCACCAAATCCACTCACATTTGCAAACTGATAATCATAAACAAAAAATGGGATATCAGCCCCAACAGTTGAACCTATTTTAGCCAGAGTAGGGGTGTCGATGTCAAGTTTCCAAACCTCTTTAAAAAGACGCATAAATGCACCTGCATCTGAGCTACCACCCCCTAAACCTGCACCAGAAGGGATATTTTTTTCCACTACAACTTTGTAATATTTGAAAAAATCTGTCTGTAAATCTAAAGCCTCATCCATGGCTAAAAAAGCTTTATAGATAGTATTGGACTCCACAGGAACATCTCCACAACCTTCTATGGTAAAAGTCTCACATGCTTGGGGTACAAATGAGATGGTATCGTAAAGATGAGGGACTTTGACAAAGCGTGAAAGTAGGGTATGATACCCATCTTTGTGTCCTGTTATTTTTAAAAAAGTGTTTATTTTTGCGTGAGCTTTTATGGTCATTTTGTTTCTCCTATTTTATTGTATTTCATCTATTCTCTCCCAATAATTATTACCGACCTTATTACCGACTCTATTACCGACCTTTTGAAGTGTAAGTTTCTCACTGATAGAGGAGATGAGATTTACCATTTTTGAGCTTATGGTGTAGTTATTCATTCTCTATTACTCCTTATCTTCATCACTTTTGTGACACCAGTGGTGTCAGTTTTGGAGTATCATAATATGTTTCATAATTCATAAACTATTACCTTTATTTTGTTTTTAATATCTTTTCGTCGGTTAAAGTTTAAGGATTTTAAATTCCAAATTTATCGCGTAGGGTCGATTTATCGACCATAAAATAGGCATTTTTTTCAATTCGTGGTCGATAAATCGACCCTACAGAATTCAAATTTTTCTTAATTTATTGGCTTCAGCCGACGCATTATAAGATTGAGTTCTAAACTTCTCCACCCGATTCAACTTATACTTCACTTCCCCATCAATTATCTCAATAATAGAGAAGAAATTCTCACGTTCAACCCAATAAGTTCCATCTTCCTTGGTCTCAAAATATTCCAAATCAAGCTTCTTCCCAAGCTCCATATACTCCTCATCTCCTGTATAGATATTTTGAGGGATTTTCAAAAATTTCAAAGGGTCAAGGGCTTTTTCGTTGTCAAAAGAGAATGCACCTTCATAGTCTCGTCTTAGACTTGAAAGGGTAGCATCGACTCCTAATTTATCAGCAACTATTGCTCCTAACGAACGGATATATGTACCCTCTGAAACCACAGCTTCAAAGTGAATAAAGGGGTGATTGTAGCGTATTAAGTGGATGTCGTAGATGGTAGAAGTTATCTTTTTTAGTTTCACCTCTTCACCTGCTCTTGCTAAGTCATAAGCACGTTTTCCATTGACTTTTTTTGCAGAAAACTTGGGTGGATAGTAGGTAAGTTCTCCTCGTAGGCTTTCTAAAGCTTGGTAAATCTCATCTATGGTAAATTCTGGGGCATCTTTTACCGAGTCTACATTCTCTATATCAAGGCTTTGAGAGTTTGCACCTAACCATAAGGTGGCTGTGTAGGCTTTAGGTGTTTTTTTGAGGTATTGAAACAGTTTTGGGTATTGACCTGTGGCTACGATGAGGCAACCTGTGGCAAAGGGGTCAAGTGTTCCTGAGAAACCTACTTTTTTGGTGTTGTATTTTCTTTTGACGTAACCCATGTAACCGTTTGAGGAACGGAAGATGGGTTTGTTTACTACGAATAGTCTGTTCATATATTATTTTTCCATTGGAGTTTGGTGTTCGATTTGACCAAAGGGAATACCTTTAGGTGTATCGAACATGATATTGTATTTATGATTAATTGTCTATACCGATTGAACAAAAGAGCTTAAAATCTCCCGTTTACTTCCACCGAAATTGATTTTTAGTTTGTATTCTCTTCCCGATTTATTTGAGCTTTGTACTCTACCGATTCCGAAGATTTTATGTTTAACCAAATCCCCTTTTTTAAAAGCAGGAGCATGGGTGATTTTTAGAGCTTCCCCTTGAATCAGTCCTGCTTCTCCTAAGAAACGACTTTTATCTATCCGTTTTCTTTGCCCTTTATAAAAACGGCTATCCGTATAACAAAGGGTAAGGTCAGATTTGGCTCTGGTGATGGCAACATAACCTAAGCGACGCTCCTCTTCCATATTGCACCCCTCACCCAGTAGAGGGAAAAACTCCTCCTCTAAACCTATCACATATAGGTGTTCAAACTCCAAACCTTTAGAGGCATGGATGCTCATAATGGTGATGGCATTTTCATCAATCTGGTCTTGGTCACTTTGTAGGGAGATGTCATTGAGAAAAACATCCAAAGATAATTGGGGTTTTTTTAAAATGGCTTCACGAAAGTATCCATTAAATTCATCAATATTCTGAACCCGTTCTTGACCATCAACCATGGACGCATAATAGTGCTTCATCCCTATGAGTTCTTCAAAAAGTTCTAAAAAATTATAGAGGGAATATTCTATCTCTTTTTGCAGTATTTTAATATCTTCTACAAACTTTTTAAGTGATGTGGTTGCTTTTTTACTAACAATTTTAGATAAAGCTGTTGTGTCATGGCTATTAATCAGTGAGAAAATAGAAGATTGCTGTTCAAAGGCTACTTTTTTTAGTTTATCAATCGAAACTTTCCCTATTCCCCGTTTTGGTTTGTTGATAATACGTTCTAAAGAGAAGTCATCGTTCGGATTGGAGAGAACACGAAAGTAAGAGATGAGGTCTTTGATTTCAGCTCTATCATAAAAACGCATCCCCCCCAGAAGTTTAAAGTTTAACCCCTCTTTTGTAAAACCCTCTTCCAGTGAACGGGAGAGTGCGTTAATACGGTAAAGAACAGCAATCTCATCAGAGGAGACCCCTTGGCTTAGAAGTATTTTGATATCTCTAGCGATACCTCTTGCTTCTAAAGATTCATCGAGAGAATGTCTTAATTTTACATTTTGCCCTTCCCCTTTAAATGAAGTGAGTTTTTTCCCAATTCTTTGACTGTTATGCTCTATAAGGTCATTGGCTGCTTGTAGTATGGGGGTAGTGGAGCGATAGTTGATTTCAAGTTTAACCGTTTTTGTCCCTTTAAAATAGGTAGAAAACTCTAAAATATTACGAATATTTGCACCCCTCCAACCATAAATACTTTGGTCATCATCACCAACCACACAAAGGTTGTTGTGTTCCGAAGCGAGTAGTTCAAGGAGTTTAAATTGTAGTTCATTTGTATCTTGGTATTCATCAACCATAATGTATTGGTATCGGTTTGAGGTCTCTTTTCTCAGTTTATCATCTTTATTGAGTATTTGATAGGTTAGCATAAGCAGGTCATCAAAGTCTACCAAGTTATTTTCTATAATTTCAGTCTCATAGTCTTTATAAATAATTGCAATTTTCTTATAGTCAGGAAGTTCTGCTTTTTTAATAATCTCATCGGCTGTGAGTAGCGTATTTTTATATTTAGATATTTCAGAATTAATAAATGCAATGTTTAAGTCTATCTTATGCTCTTTGGCAATTCTTTTAATAATTCTTTTTTTATCATCTGAATCAATAATCACAAAGTTGTTAGCACGACCAAGTTTTTCAATATGAAATTTTAAAAATAGAAGACCAAATTTATGAAAAGTACAAAGTAGAGGCATAGAGGTTCTGTGATTATTAATTAAGGAAGAGGCACGTTGACGCATCTCTTTTGCAGCTTTGTTGGTAAAGGTTAAAGTTAAAGTATTTTGAGGGTCAATCCCCACTTCACTTACAAGATAAGCGAGTCTTGTTGTTAGTGTTTTGGTCTTTCCCGAACCTGCACCAGCTAAAATTAGTAGAGGCCCATCAATGTGTCTAACAGCCTCTTGTTGAGCTTCATTTAGAGCCCCTATTACGTCTTCCATTTTTTTGTCACTTTTTATAGTTATTATAACACCTTATGTATTAATTTTTAATATAGAGTGTTTCAACTCTTTCAATATTATAAGTAAATATTATAAAATAAAAAAATATTTGTTAAACTTATGAAGAATTTAAAATATAATTTGATATAATAATTTTAATCAAAATTATAAGGGATTGTAATGTTAAAAGATTTTGTTAAAATGGAGACGTTTTTAACGGTTGCTAGGGAACGGAGTTTTTCAAAGGCCTCTGCTAAGTTGGGTATTTCTCAACCAGCTGTCACACAACAGATTAAATATATTGAAAACTATTTAGAAGCTAGGATTATTGATCGTAAAAAAAATGGTATAAAGCTAACACCTGAAGGTGATGAGCTGTATAAAGTGGTGACACAATTAGAGAAGTCTATTATTTCTCTTGAAAAAGATGTTTTAAAAATTATTAAAAAAGAGATGACTTTTAGATTGGCTGCTTCTTATACCATTGGGTCCTATGTGATTCCTGGTGAATGTTTAAATAGTATTAGTGAAAGTATTGGAAACGATGTAACACTTAGTATTGATGTAACAGATAAAATTATTCAAGGTTTAAAAGAGCGAAAGTTTGATGTAGGGCTTATAGAGTCTCCTATTTTTGATGATGCTTTAATTTATAGAGAGTGGTTTGATGATGAGTTGGTTATTTTTTCAAATACACCACTGCCTAAAACGGTCAATACCGAAGAACTTTATGATTATAAGTGGGTTTGTCGTGAAGAGGGTTCTCATACCCGTAGACTCATTTCAGATGTATTTGAAGAGTTGGGTGTTTCTTGTAAGAGTTTTAATGTTTTAAGTGAAGTGAGTAACACCACAGCAGCACTACAAAGTGTTAAACGCTCTAAAAAAGACCCAGAACAACCAACTGTCTCTGTGATTTCTAAACATGCTATTGCTGATGAAGTGGCACGTAAAGAGTTATTTGAATCAAGAATTTATGGTTTCACCATGAGTCGTAAGTTTTATATTGTTTATTCTAAAGAGAATAAAAATAATGTTTTTATTGACAATGTTGTAAATTATATTATTACAGGAAAATGTTAAAGTTATTTTTTATTTTTCTTTAGAAGTTTAGCATTCTCTGGGTTGTTTAGCAATGCACTCATTGAATCAACTTCTGCTTCTTCAACTCTCTCTTCTTCTATTATTTCAGCAGAAGAGGCGACATTCATTATTATTGGATACTCATCAATAAAGAGTTGTTTAATGGCAAGTACTGGAATTTGAACCAATGCCCCAATATTGTCTGCTCCAAACCCTGCTTCAAAAAATAGATGTTCATTTTCAATGGTTGCACTTTCAAAAGAGTAGTTAGCAATCATAAAAATAGTAATTTCAGCCAATGACTTTTGTAGCTCTTTGGGTAATTCTGGATCAAAGTGCACAGCTGAAACTTCACAAGCTATAGCAAATTCTTGATTTGCATTAAAAAGGTATTCGATTGTTTTTACAATATGCTCTTGCATAATGTTTTTAAATTCTTGGGTTTCTATGTTTTCCAGAGACATGTTGTACTTTCCATTTCTTACTAAAATTTAATAGGGTAAAACGCCCATTAAATCTTTATGTTTATGCTTTTTTGAATTTGAAATCCTATCATAGCATTCATTAAAGCAAAGTGTGAAAAGTGTATAATTTCACTACTTTTAATATTTTTAACTCTCAAAAGGTTTTGATGTAGTAGTTTTTCTCTGACTGTCCCTTGTAGAAGGGGTATTTTCGGTGTTAACCATTCTTTTCCATCATAAAAAGCGATGTTGGCGATGGAGGTATCGGTAAGTAGATTGTTTTTTTCGATAATTATCTCATCATAGTTTGGATGTATGAGTTTGTTTAACTCTGTTCGGTCATTATATTTATGACTATAATCCAAATTACTTTGTACAATTTTTAAAGTTTGAATTGTTTTAGGAGAATAGGGGATATAATCAATGGAGAGAATATCTTCCCTGTAAACAATTCGACAGCGAAAAAGACCTTTTGGGGGAGCATCTATAAAATCTTTTAAATTAAGTAAATTGATTTTATTAAAAAGTTCCTTTCTTGTTCTGTTACAACGTTGGTTATGCCAATCAATGTTATAAACTTGACCATCTTTTATTTTGATGGTCTCAAAAAGTAACTTTTCCATAATATGTTTTAGTTAAATAACTCTGTAGATAAATAGCGTTCTGCTGTATCACATAAAATGGTTACAATCACTTTTCCTTTGTTTTCAGGACGTTTTGCTACTTCATAAGCAGCAGCTACATTTGCACCACTTGAAATCCCTACCAGTAAGCCCTCTTGCAAGGCAATGTCTCTAGCTGTTTCAAAGGCAACTTCATCCTCTATATTGATAACCTCATTATAAATTCTTGTGTTTAAAATTTCTGGAACAAAACCAGCACCTATCCCCTGAATTTTATGAGGGTTAGCCTCACCTCCTGAAAGAATGGGAGAGTTTGTTGGTTCAACAGCTATCACTTTTAAATGAGGTAGTTCCTCTTTTAAGACTTCAGAAGTTCCTGTAAGTGTTCCCCCTGTACCCACTGAAGCGATAAAGTAGTCTAACTTATTATTGGTATCTTTTAAAATCTCCAAAGCAGTTGTTTTTCTATGAATATCAGGATTATTTGGATTGTTAAATTGTTGTAATACAAATCCATCTCTCTCTTGTGCTAACTCTTCAGCTTTAGAAATTGCACCATTCATCCCTTTTTCTTTTGGGGTTAAAACAATTTCAGCCCCTAAATGGGTAAGGAGTTTACGACGTTCTATGCTCATAGACTCTGGCATGGTTAAAACAAGTTTTATCCCCTTCGATGCACATATGGCAGCCAAGCCGATTCCTGTATTACCTGAAGTGGGTTCGATGATGGTTGAATTTTTATCTATTTGACCCGATTCTAGTGCTTTGTTGACCATATTTAATGCAATTCTATCTTTAACAGAAGAGGTTGGATTCATAAATTCACATTTTCCTAAAATCGTTGCACCTGAAAGTTCTGAAAGCTTATTCAGTTTAACTAAAGGGGTGTTTCCTATTAACTCTTCTATACTGTTGGCTATCATCTTATACTCCTGCTTTTTCACTCAAGTCTCTAAACTCGTAGGTCTCTTCATCATAGTATTCAATGTTACCATTTCTTATATCGTAATGCCAACCATGAAGAAATAGTACCCCCTCTTCTACACGACGTTTAACGGCAGGATAGGTGAGTAGATTTTCAATTTGAAAAATAACAGAGACACGTTCAGTATAGTCTAAAATTTCTTTTTGAGATTCTCCTCTTCGTGAAAGAAGGGCTGCTTTTTTTGCATTTTCTCCAAGTTCTAACCATTTGATGGTGTGTAGGTTTTCATCACTAGGTGTTATCTTTTTATAAAGGGCTGAAATAGCACCACATTCAGAGTGACCACAAACAATAATATCGGACACTTCTAGAACTGAAACAGCATATTCAATGGCAGAAGCTGTTGCATGATAGGATGAGTCAGGGTTATATGGGGCAACAAAATTTCCAATGTTTCTTGCTATAAAAAGGTCACCAGGTTTAGAGTTGGTAATCAGTGCAGGCATCACACGTGAGTCACTGCATCCAATAAAAAGTGCTTTGGGGTCTTGCCCCTCTTCAACTAAAGTTTTAAATCTCTCTTTGTTGTGTTTAAATTTTACTGATTGAAAGTTACTGTGTCCAGCAATGAGAGTTTTTATATTATTGAGTAACATAGTTTAGGCCTCTATCTTAACGATGTTATAAGATAAAGTTTCACCAGCATACATAGGAACAACTGTATCATATATTTCTGGTACGGTAAAAGGTTTTTTCTCTAAGGTGACAGTTTTGGAAACCACATCTATATGTTTATAGATATTTTGTGCATTCTCAGATATAAAGGCTTGGAGTTTTTCTAAAGTTGAATTTTCCATAAAAAGGTCAGTTAAAACTTGTAGTGCAATTGGGGCTGTAAATACACCTGCGGCACAACCACAAGACTCTTTAGCATGTTGTGGATGGGGTGCAGAGTCTGAACCAAACATCACTTTAGGATGTCCCTCTAGTGCCACTTTTCGTAAAGCTTCTCTGTCTTCAGGTCTTTTTGCAATAGGCTTACAGAAAAGGTGGGGTTGTAACATCCCCCCTGCAACATCATTAAGCGTTATCATTAGGTGATGAAGGGTGATGGTGGCATAAAGATTTTCAAATTTATCAAGTGCTTCAACACTCTCTTTAGTTGTGATGTGTTCCATAATTATTTTTAACTTTGGAAAAGCAGTTGCCAGTTTTTCATAAACAGGTACAAATTCAGCTTCTCTGTCCATCACAAAACCATTGGTCTCTCCATGGATACAGAGAGGGATTTCAAGTTCAGCCATCGCTTCAAGTGTTTGACGTAAGTCTTCCACTTCAAAACCTGAAACACCCCCTTCTGAATTGGTAGTGATTCCAGCAGGGTAAAGTTTAATGGCTGTTAGTTCATCCCTTACGCTCTCTAAAAAATCTTTGGTATAAGTGGGTTTAAAAAAGAGGGTCATATAAGGGGTAAAGGTATCATCTTTACACGCTTTTATAATACGCTCTTTATATGAGAGTAAATCTTCTCTTGTCGAAACAGGAGGGACTAAATTAGGCATAATAATTGCTCCTGAAAAACTTTGAGATGAGAGAGGTCCAACCGTGGTTAGCATCTCTTCATCTCTTAAGTGAAGGTGCATGTCCAGAGGAGTATTAAGTGTTATTTGCATAGGGTGTCCTTTAAGAAATAGTTATGTTTTATATAAGATGGGTATTCTGCCACAAAATGGTTAATAGACGGTTTCAATAAGCACCATAATCTTTGATAATATAAAACAGATGTTCCCCTTTGGGAACAATCCAATACTTTATATGTTTTAGATTTTGATTTAAAGTTAAAAGATGTGGAATTTTGTATTTTATGACAGGATAGTCAATTCCCCCTGTAAAAAGTTGATTACAGCGTAAAATTCTTAAACCACTTTGGGCAAAAGCTTTATGGGGAGCATTGAGCTCAAAGTGCCATTTTGCATACTCTGAACAGGTAGGATAATAGCGACAACTCCCTGGGAGTAAACGGGAAATATATTGGTAGGCACTTAAGGGTACAAGGTAAAGCTTTTTATTGTTTATCATGAAGAACATTCTATCTAAGTATTGATTTAGAGAGCTTTTTGTTGAATTAAATTTTAAATTTTAAGTCAAAATAAGCGATAAAATTATTTAATAATGTTATTATATATTTATTTTTATTCTGAAAAGGTGTTTTGTCATGAAAAAATTGAAGATGGTATTTAGTACTTTTTTTCTTATAGGGCTATTGGCATATTTTTGTTTTTTAATGAAAGTTGACACCATAAAAAAAGATTTTTTGTTAACAGCACAAAATGCTTATGAAAAACATAATATGTTAAGAGTTAATGTTGAAATTGAGGGTGATGATTTTAAAACAATGAGAAAACTCATTTTAACAGGTGTTGTTTTGAATGAAAAGCTTAAAGAAAAGGCTTATTTTATTGCTCTCTCTATTGATGGCATTGCTGAAGTAGAAAATAACTTACAAATAAAAAAAATAGATAAAGATTTGAATTTAAAAAGTTTTAAACTAAAAAATAGAAAAATAAAATTATAAAAAAGATTAGGAAAAGATATGAATTATTTGATTATGGAAATTTTAGGATGTTTGGTAATCGCTGGACTATTGGGTGCTGTATTGGGATGGTTTTTACGAGGTGGATGTCAAAAAAAACTTGAAAATAACAGTTTGGATTGGCAAGAAAAATTACGTAAAGATAATCTTGATGCAAAAAATAAAATATCACTCCTTGAAGATAAGTTTCTTCATCAACTTCAAGCTAAAAGTGATGAGTATAAAATAAAAGTGAATCAAATTATCTCTAATCAAAAAAATCAAAATGGTGATTCTTTACAAACAGAACTGATTCGTTTAAAAGAGAAATTAAAAACTCTGGAAGCTGAACGGATAAAAAATGAACATGAATGGAGCTTGGTTCTTGAAGATGTTGAATCAGGATTAAAAAATAAATTGCTTAATAATCAACAAAGTAATAATCGAATTAACCAAGAAAATATTTTTCTAAAAGATGAATTAGATAGAAGTGTTTCTGAATTAAATCATTGTGAACAAGAGAACAAAACAAAAGAAAAAACGCTTAATCTATTAAATAAAAAAGTATTGCTTCTCGAAAATAAGTTGCTAGAAAATAATAAAATTTGGAAACATAAACTAGAGGAACGAGAATTAAAATGGGTTGATAAAGTAGCAGTTCTTGAAAATTCAGAACCAAAAATAAAAGAGATGACCGATGCGTTAGAAGAGTGTAAGAGAGATTTAAGAATAAAAGAGAATATTTTTAAAATAAAATCAGGTACGATAAAAACTGAAGTCACTAATGTAAAAAAAGATAACTTAAAAGTTTTAAGAGGTATTGGTGTACTTATGGAAAAAGATTTAAACAAGTTTGGCATTTATACTTTGGCTCAAATTGCATCATGGAGTGAAGATGATTTACTTAAAATAGACAGAGTACTCAATCTTAAAGGAAAAGCAAAAAAAGAGGGATGGATTCAACAAGCTAGAAAAGTTATTGAGACTCAATAACTTTTCCTCGATGGATGATGTAAGAGGGTGACATATTGACAGAATGATAAATGGTTGTCCCATATTTTTTACTATAGTACTGTAACAATATTTTCTGTTGGATTGGTTCTATGGAGGGGGTTAGCCAACCATTGTTAGAAAGAACAATCATGTTTTTTGGCTTCCCTTCATAAAGTTTCTCAGAAGTTGCTTCAAAACAGATAGCATTTCTATACGTAGTTTTTCCTATAGTATAGTCTGTAAAATCACTGGCAGCGACATAGTCTGGTGCGCCATCAAAAAAGATATCATTTACCCATTTACCCATCCAACTTGGCAAAGGGTTCTCTTCCCCAAAAGGGACAAGTTTTACTTTGTTAGCAATACGAAAAGTTTCATCTTGGAAGATAAAAGCTGAGTTTCTAGGAATCTCATTTTCCCATGAAAGCCCCCCTGCAATAATGGTGATATTTTTAGAATAATTGACTAAGGCTTCCATTAACTTGGGTTGCATATTTAAAAAGAGTGCAAAAACTGACTCAGGAAAAACAATCACTTTTTCTTTTTTATCAATCGCTTTTCTTAATGCAACAAAAACTTCATTAATATGCGTTTTACTTAAATTTTTATCCCATTTATCATGGACATTGGTATATGTTCCATAGAGCTTTATATTATTGTTTAGAGGTATAACTTCTTGAAAATGTTGAGCATAAGGATAGGCTAATATAATCAATAAAAAATAGAGAATTTGTTTTTTATAAATACCTAAAGAGATTGCTACAAGCACTATAAGAAATTGCCATTTTTCAATGCCTAAATAGGAGTTTGTAAACATCAGTTCTGGTTTATACCAATCAAAACCAAAAGGGTGGATATAGGATAATATGAGTAGAAAGGTAACTTTTCCTAAAAGTGAATGAACTTTAAATTTGTTTTCTAAAAGGTAAATAAGCTGAATACCTATGAAAAATATAAAAGCATAAATAGTTCCAGAGACAAATAATGAGATAGGGATAGCCCACGGCATCTCATAGTTAATAAAACTAACAGCCATCCACCAAAACCACAAAACTCCCGTCCAAAACCCTATCCATGTCCAGACTTTTTTATCGCCCTGTAATAGAAAATATAGAGCCATAAGTCCCAAGATAGTATTGATAAAATAGTTTACCATTCCAAACCAATCAAGATAGATAGCAGAAGCCGTTAAAAAGGCTATGAAAAAGCCTGTTGTTATCTTGTTAATGGTAAAATAATCGCTTATTTTTATATATAAACTCAAAGGATTCCCTTATGGAAGCAGCAGGACAATTTCTACCACTTATTTTTTTATTTGGTATTTTTTACTTTTTAATTATTCGACCTCAACAAAAACAACAAAAAGAACATGCCGAGATGTTAGAGTCACTTGTAAAAGGTGACAAAATCCTGACATCAGGTGGTCTTTTTGCAGAAATTGTTAAAGTTGAAGAAGATTTTATCAAAATCAAACTGAACGATACATCAATTGTAAAATTAGATAGAGCTTTTGTTAATAAAAAGGTAGAAGCATAGATCATGGGCAAATTAAATTATAGAGTTGTTCTTTTTCTCTTTTCTTTTTTGTTTGGAATTGTTTTTTCAATTCCAACATTGACGCAAAGTGATGAGGGCAAAAAAATAACCCTTGGACTAGATTTACAAGGTGGACTACATATGCTCCTTTCTGTTAAAACAGAAGTAGCAATAGAATCAAAAGTAAAATCTATTGGAACAAGTGTTAAGTATATCTTAGATAAAAAAGATATTGTTGTGGACAATCTTAAAGTTTCTGACGGTTCAATCGTTTTTGAACTTCTTGATGATACCGATGTTCCTAAAGTAGATAAATTATTGGCTGAAGAATTTAAAGATGTTTCTATTAAGAAAAATGCTTTAGTTTATGAGATGTCATTGACCCCTAAACTTATCAAAGAAACAGAAGTTCATGCCATTGACCAAGCTGTTGATACGATTAGAAATCGTCTTAACATGTTTGGACTTGCAGAGCCTACTGTTGCAAAACAGGGTAAAACTAAAATTTTGGTTGAAGTACCTGGTATTAAAACAGCAGAAGATGAGCAACGTATCCGAGCATTAATCGCAAAAGCTGCACATTTACAAATGATGGCTGTTGATGAAGATAGAGCAAACCGTGTTTATGGTATGACCAATGCTGAAGCACAGCAGTTTGGTGATGTGATTTTAGATGATGTTACTGATAATCGTACTAAATATCTTTTGAATTCTATCCCTATTTTAGATGGTTCAATGTTAACCGATGCACAAGTTGGATATGAGAAAAAGACCAATCGACCTTTGATTAACTTTACTTTAAATGGTCAAGGGTCAAAAATATTTGCAGACTATACTGAAAAAGCAGCTCCAACAAAAGCAAGAATGGCTGTTGTTTTAGACAACCAAGTTTATACAGCACCACATATCCAAACAAGAATTGGTGGAGGGCAAGTTCAGATTACTGGTAACTTTACACCCCAAGAGGCACATGATGTTGCCATCGCTTTGCGTTCAGGTGCATTGTTAGCCCCTGTACAAGTTGAAGAGAAAAGAAGTGTTGGCCCAAGCCTTGGTGCTGACTCGATTAAAGCTTCCTCCATCTCATTGGTAATAGGTTTTGGGATGGTTGTTCTGTTTATGTTCATCTATTACGGTATGGCAGGAGCAATTTCAAACTTAGCGTTGATTGCAAACCTTTTCCTAATTTTGGCTGTTATGTCTTTGTTTGAAGCAACCTTAACACTTCCAGGTATGGCAGGTATTGTCCTAACGGTAGGTATGGCTGTCGATGCGAATGTTATTATTACAGAGCGTATACGTGAATTATTACATGAAGGAAATTCAATCACTAAGTCTATAGAGCAGGGGTATAACAATGCCTTTACTGCGATTTGGGATGCAAACGTGACAACCCTTATTGCTGCTGTGGTTCTTTTTGCCTATGGTACAGGGCCAATTAAAGGGTTCTCTTTAACCATTAGTATTGGTATTTTGGCTTCTATGTTAACGGCTATTATTGGGACACATGGTATCTATCAGTGGATATTGCCAAAAATAGATAAAAACAAATTGAACTTTTGGTTCGGAATTAAACCTGAAAAAGGGGTGAAATAATGGAAGTTTTTAAATATAACAAACCTATTGTAAAGTTTATGAGAAATGCCAAAAAAGTTGGTATGCTTTCTGTTTTCATGGTCGTTGCCTCTTTGGTTCTCCTTTTTACAAAAGGTCTTAACTACGGTATTGACTTTGCAGGTGGTACAGTAATTCAAGTAAAATATGAAGGTGATGCTCCCATTGAAAAAGTAAGAAATTTACTCCATGCTAACAAAGATTATTCTGGTGCATCGGTAACATTTTTCGGTTCAGATGATGAGATTGCTATCCGTACTAAAAGTACTTCTAAAGATGTCGATGTTGATGTTAGTGATGAGGTTCGTACCCTTTTAAAAGATACAGGTAAATTTGAAATTCGTGGTGTAGATATGGTCGGACCAGCTGTTGGAGATGAACTCCGAACACAAGGTCTTATGGCGATGCTTCTTTCTATTATTGGTATTTTAGGATATATCTCATTTAGATTCCAATGGCGTTTCGCTTTGGCTTCGGTTATCGCATTAATGCACGATGTTACCATTGCCTTGGGTGCGTTAGCTCTTTTCCAAATAGATGTAAACCTTCCTATTTTGGCCGCGATTTTGACCATTTTAGGGTACTCTCTAAACGATACAGTGATTGTTTTTGATAGAATTAGAGAAGGGATTAGAAGTATTAAGTCTTCAGATTTAGGAGATGTGATTGATGAGTCTGTGACACGAACACTCTCTCGTACAACCTTGACTTCATTGACCACCTTTTTTGTTGTTCTAACACTTTATATGTTTGGTGGAGAGGTGCTTAAAGGTTTCTCCTTTACCCTTTTAGTGGGTGTTGTTGTGGGGACTTACTCCTCTATCTTTGTTGCTTCACCAATTTTAATGTGGTTAAACTTCTCTATTTCAGAATTTAGAGAAAAAGAAGCTGCTCAATTAAAACGTGAAAAAGAGAAAGAGAAAATGCGTGCCATGTATGAACAGGGTACAATGTAATAATATGGGCTTCTGCCCATATTTGAAATTATTTTAAAATATAATTTAGATTGTATTTTAAAATCGTTTTATTCCAAGGAGTCATATTTTGAATTGGGGAAAAGTCTTTTATATCTTTTTTACATTGATGAGTTTAACCACATCTGTTTCATTTCTTTTTGAGGACTCAGTTGTTGCACTTTTTGCAGCAGGAAGTATCAATCTTATATCAAGTATTTTAAAACTAGGAGTGAGAAATCTACTCGCTGCTGAACTGTTGGCAGGTTCATTGGTTGCAGACTTACATCTACTTCCAGCATTTTTTATCTATCAGTTTGGTAACTCTGAGACCCATTCAGCACTGATTATAGGTTTGTTGGTTGGTGCAATTATAGCAAATACTTATACGTTGATTATCTCTATTGTTGAAAGTGCGAAAAGTAAAGAAGATTTTTAGAGAGAGGCAAGGCTTTTTTTGCCTTGCTTTTGAATTGTAGGGTCGATTCATCGACCATAAACTGAGACAAATGCCTGTTTCATGGTCGGTAAACCGTAATGCCAATGAAATAAGCCCCAAAGCACCTAAAAACCATCTTTCTTAGCAATAGGAAATTTGGTGCTAGACCTCTTTTTTCTAGGGAAACTTCTATTAGGTTTTATAGGTACTAAATTGGAGATAATTTCATCTTCAATCAACTGATATATCTTTTCAATACGAGCATTTTTCATAAACATTGAAATCAACTTATCTTTCATACAGCCAATAGAAAAATTTCTATTTAACTGATAAAGATATTTCCTCTTTTTTGTATTGTTATATAAGCTAACTTTCTCCTCCATAACATCACTCATAACTAAAGAGCAGATATTATTTGTTAAGATAATAGCAAAAAAATCTTGATTAATAGCAATTTGTGTTAAGCCTGTAAAGTTCTCTATATCAAATATATTTTTTAAAATATCATAAGATATTTCAACTCCCCATCTTTTAAAATAGAACTCTTTAAATATCTCTGTTTTATAAATATCTTGTGACAATAAAGATGTTAATAACACCTCAATATTCCCATTTTCAAGAGTAACTTTAATAGCTCTTACTCTTATTTTATCTCCTGCTTTTAATTCACTCTTTAGCTGTTTTATTTTGGGATGATGAGTCTCTTTTGACATATTACTTAGGATACTACGTGTAACCTCTATCTCTATTATCTTATCACTATTTTTACTTCTTATAAACTCTTGAACAGCTCCAAATGATTTCTTATTTACTCTCATCAAAAAATCAATACTGTTCTTGTAATGATAGGCAATAAACCCTGTTGATGGGTATCCTCTATCATATATTCCTAAATCTTTATATTCTTCTTTTGTCTCTTTATTCAATTTTATTAACTGTTCAAGATGCTCTATTGCCATAAATCTTTCACTTGTATGAAGGCTACTTAATATTCCATCTACAACTATATTATTTTCCAAATCATACATAATTGATACTCTTGGCATTACTGCATATTTGCCATTATGGTCACTTACTTGTCCATATATCTCTTTTATATCATCGCTCTGTTTCTTATCTTTTGGTATTGTCATATTTGGAAGCTCTAATCTTGAACCATCTACTCCAAATATTCTAAATCCTCTATATAGTTTTATCTCTTCTTTATCTTCATAAATATCTTGAATCAATCCATAATTCAACTCTTTAAATAGCTCTGGGCTTATTTTTGCTCTTGCTTTACTCATTGCACTCTTTGAATAACTCATCTTTTTTTTCTTTACATTTTCTATAAAATCATTTATCTCTCTTTGCATTGTTTTACTAACCATATTCATCATAAACAATGTTATATCTGCAAAATTCATTTTCGTCTTTCTTGTAAAGCTTTTTATTCCTATTTTATATTTCTCTATTATTGGCTTTGAATTTATTTTTCTTCTTAGTTTTACTAACTTTTTTAATGTCTTTTTTTTATCATTTTTTACTGTCTTCTGATTTCATTTTTTTCTTTTGTATTTTATTCTTTTTTTCTTATTTCATTGGCATTAACGGTA
>Ga0256826_1000437_pt1 | contig 25299 bp, 20 predicted proteins | sample CV79metaG_FD_185975 | JGI IMG/M metagenome (GOLD analysis project Ga0256826, IMG submission 185975) | Hydrothermal vent microbial communities from East Pacific Rise, Pacific Ocean - CV79 | ecosystem: Environmental > Aquatic > Marine > Hydrothermal vents | place: Pacific Ocean: East Pacific Rise...
AGGGATGTTGTGGTCCAAAGTTAATAATCATATGATTATCTTCTCTGTCAAAAGCTAAGTTTTCAAAGAAAGGTCTTAATCTATTGCTTTGTTGCATTATCTATTTCTCCTATCTTCTGCTGAAAGAGTTTTTGATGGTTTATTTAGATTTTTAACTAAGAAAACTCCACCCTCTTCTTGGAAATCACGATTATCTGTATCTGGTTCAAATTCAGAAATATCCGTCCCTTTTGGAACTTCATGACCAAGTCGAGAAAATCTTTCAGTATCATATCTGTCAATTTTTGAAGAATCACGAATTTCTGGTCCGATTGTATCTCTAGCATCTTTTCCAAAAATTTTATCAACTTCATACCATGATGCAAATTCGTCACCTTGAAGAGGATAAGTTTTTAAAAGTGGATGACCTTCCCAATCTTCAGGCATAAGAATTCTTTTTAGGAATGGGTGATTATTAATCTGAATTCCAAACATATCAAACATCTCTCTTTCGGCAAAGTTTGCTGATCTAAAAATATTTTCAACTGTCTCGATAGCTTGACCCTGTTTTAAAAACATTTTCAATCTTAACCGTTTTCTTTTTGAAAGTGACAACATCTCGTAGAAAACTTCAAATCTCTCTTTTTTTGCTAAGAAATCAACTGCACTCATCTCCATCATAAAACCATAATCAAGTTCATCTTTTAAAAACTCTAAAATCTCAACATTGTCTTTAGATTTAATCCAAACAACAAGTTCATTTTTTTGAATATAAGATTCGATTATCTCAAATTTCTCTTTTAACCTCTCAATATCTGAACCAAAAACCTCATCGGTTGCTGGATCAAGTTTTGGAATTTGTGGAGAAACAAAAAACCTATCGTTGAAATATGCTTTTTTTTGAACATTATCTTTTGGTTTGTAACTTCTCATTTACATAAACCTTTTTTGTTTAACATTTCTATTTCTGTTAGCAGGTTCTTTTCTGATTTTTTTCTGTAACATCATAACTGCATATTGAAGAGTTTCAGGGCGAGGAGCACAACCTGGAAGATAAAGATCAACAGGAATAACTCTATCAACACCTTGAACAGTTGCATAAGTATTGAACATTCCACCAGTATTTGCACAACTTCCCATAGAGATAACCCATTTTGGTTCTGCCATCTGGTCATAAAGTCGTCTAATAAATTCTGCATGTTTCTTTGTTAAAGTTCCCGCAACAACCATAACTTCTGCTTGACGAGGTGATGCACGGAAAATTGTTCCGAAACGGTCAAAGTCATATCGACTTGCACCCGATGCCATCATCTCGATTCCACAACAAGCTAGACCATAAGTTAAAACCCAAAGTGAATTACTTCGACCCCAATTTACAATTTTATCAACTGTTGTTAGAACTACTGGCAATCCGCCATCTTGAGTGTAATTTACTTGATGCTGTGCCATTCAAGAGCTCCTTTTTTCCAAGCATAAATGAAACCGATAGCTAATAATAAGATGAAAGAGATCATCTCAACAAATCCAAACCAACCTAATAGCTTGAAATCAACAGCCCACGGAAACATAAAAATAATTTCTATGTCAAATAGAATAAATAGAAGTGCAAAAAGGTAGAATTGAGTAGACATTCTATTTGGTTGTCTTGTCGATTCTGGTCCGCACTCATAAATAGTCAGCTTTAGCTTTTCCGTATCTTTTCGAGCTAAATATCTACTTGCTAATCTTGATGCAACTGTTGTAGCGATAAAAGCTCCAGTTGTAAAGAAAAGTAAAATAAAAGCTCCAAAATATGGATTGGCTACATCTATATGTTCCATAGATTTACCCTTGCAATTTAAATTTGACCATATAATATCTTTTTTCGAATAAAAATTTAGTAAAATTAATACAGTTATTTTCTTTTCTTTAGTTTTAAACTTCAGCTAAATTGAAATTAGTTTAGGTTAATTTATCGTTATGATTATATTTACAAACCAACGAGCGATTAGAAATTTCAAATTTCAGTTTAAGAATAGGGATATAAAAGTTAAAAACCTCATCTCAATTACTGAATTTAATAAAAAAGCTATCTATATTGACGGCTTTAAAAGTATAAATAGTTTAGAGAGAGAGCTAATTTTTAATTTAACAGTTAAAGAGTTAAAAGATGAAAATAGATTTGGTGAAATTAATAATGATATATTAAATTTTTTAAGTTACAGCACTCATTTTTTCTCTTTTTTTAAAGAGTTAGCTGATGAGGGAATTTCGATTAACACTATTTTAGAAGCTGATTATTTTGAGGATTATCAAAAAAATATTACTGTTTTAAAAACTATATACTATGAGTATAGAAAAAAAATGATGGAGATGAGGTATATCGATGATATATTTATTCCACTAGATTATAGACTAAATATTCCGTATATTAAGTCTGTTGGTGAAATTGAATATCGATTTCAGGGGCAACTATCCAATTTTCAAGTCAAACTTTTTAAAGAAATTGCTAAATATATTCCTGTAAGTCTTCTTTTTATAAGAAGTAGATTTAATAAAAAAATTGATAAACAGATCAATTTAGAATTAGAACCTGATAAGGAGTATCTATTAGATTTTGGAAAAGATAAACTTATATTAAAAAAAGATATTCAACTAAATAATGAAATTAGAATCTTTAGTTTTCGAAATAGATTTACTCAAATTGGATTTGTTAAAGAGAAAATTTGGTATTTTTATGAAAAATTGGGAGTTCCGCTTGATGAAATTGGTGTTATTTTGCTTGATGAAAATTTTGCAAAACTGCTAAAACCATTTAATAGAAATCTAAATTTTGCTATGGGTTTAAGTATTCAGGAACACTCTTTTTTTAAGTTTGTAAATAGTATATATCTATATATTGAAAATAGCGAATCTGAAGAACATCAAATTAGGAAAAATAGATATGTTGGTGAAAATACGGAACTTAAAAATATATTAAAACTATTTTTAAATTCTAAAACAACAGATAAAAATATTTTTATAGAAATTATTATAAAAATAATTAAAGAATTTAATATAAATAGGTCGCTAACTTTAAAAATATTAGATGTTCTAAATCTTTTTCGAGCTGAAAATATAGATAATTTGAATTTAAAGACTCTTTTAAAAATGTTTGTATCTGAAATTAGAGGTTTAACAATTGATGATATTCATGGTGGAAAAGTTACTGTTCAAGGTCTATTAGAAACTAGGGGTTCAAATTATAAAGCAGTGATCGTTTTAGATTTTAATGATGAAATTTTTCCAAAGCAGGAGGAGAAAGACTCTTTTATAAATTCTGACATTCGAAAAAATGTTAAACTGCCTCTTATCCAAGATAGAGAAGCTCTTCAGAAACTTTATCTTGAATCTCTTTTACAAAAAGCCAAATATGGAGCAATCTCATTTGTTGATAATGATCATCTAAAAATTTCAAGATTTTTCTATGACTTTAATTTTGAAATTGAAAAATATAGTGAAAATTATGAAAAAAATCTTATAAAAATTGTCATACCAAAAGGCAAAAATTTCTCTCATTGGAATAATAAAAATGTTATTCACAAACATACCTTTTCTGATAAACCTCTCTCAAATTCGCAATTTAAAAGTTTTCAGGGGTGTCCTCGAAGATTCTATATCTCAAATATCTTAAAAATTAAAGAGCATTCCGTTGAACAAAATATTAAATTAGCGATTGGCAATCATCTGCATAATGTTTTAGAAAAAGTTTATACAGATAAACTATCTTTTAAAAGAAGTTCTGAACTCTATTCACTTTTAGAGATTGAGCTGAAAAAAGGTTCAAATATTCAAAATATCTATCTCTCATCTTGGCTTCAAAGATTAAAACTATTTGCTGAAAATGAGTCTAAACGGTTTAAAACTGGAATTCAGATATATGCTTTAGAAAAAAAGATAGATATTCCAAATTATCGCGGTTTTCAATTAACAGGAAAGATTGATAGAGTTGATAAATTGCCAAATGGAGATCTGATTTTAATCGATTATAAACTTAATAAAGTATCAGAGTTTAGCAATTATTTTAACAATGAAGCTTTTGAAACTGATTTCCAACTGATTTTTTACTATATTTTAATGAAAGAGATTGGTGAAAAAGTAAATATTGATCAACTATATTATTACAGTTTAAAAACTGGCAAAATGGTTAAAAATAAACGAACTGTTGAGGAATTTAATCTGCATCTTGATAGACTTAAAGAGTTAGAAAAAAAACCTATCTCTTTTAATAAAAATAGTAAATGTGATAATTTTTGTGGATATAAAATTATTTGCGGGAACTGAAAATATAAATAATTAAAGGAGTTCATTGAATTATATTGGATCAAAAATTAGACTATCATCGTGGATTAAAGATGAGGTTATTAAAAATATAGATTCTAATCTATCTGAAATTATCTTTGCCGATATTTTTGCAGGAACTGGAACTATTGGAAAAATTTTTAAACCAGATGTTAAACAAGTAATTAGTAATGATTTAGAATATTACAGCTTTGTTTTAAATCAAAACTATATTGGAAACCATCAACAAATTGAAAATATTGATATATATATTGATAGGTTAAATAGTTTAAATTTGATTGAAGATGGTTTTATATATCAAAACTATGCTTTTGGAAGTGGAAGTCAAAGAATATATTTTTCAGATCAAAATGCCAAAAAGATTGATACTATCAGACTTGAAATCGAAAAGTTAAAAACTAATATCTCTGAAAATATGTACTTTTTTCTTTTAGCTTCTCTTTTAGAAAGTGCTGATAAAGTTGCTAATACAACATCAATTTATGGAGCATTTTTAAAAAAGATTAAAAAAACTGCTAAAAGAGATCTTATTTTAGAACCTGCTAATTTTTTACAAACTAATAATTTTCATCAAGTATTTAACCAAGATGCAAATCAATTAATTCATCAAATTTCTGGAGATGTTTTATATCTTGACCCACCATATAATCAGAGACAATATGGTTCAAACTATCACATTTTAAATACAATCGTTAAATATAAACCTTTTACTCCAAAAGGAAAAACTGGACTACCTGAATATAATCGTTCAAAATACTCTCAAAAAAAAGAGGTTTTAGACAGTTTTGAAGATCTAATAAAGTATGCAAAGTTTAGATATATTTTTCTAAGTTATAACAATGAGGGTTTAATGAGTGAGATTGAGATTAAAAATATTCTTTCAAAATATGGAAAATATAGTTTAGTTTCAACAGAGTATAAAAGATTTAAAGCTGATAATAATAGAAAAAATATATCCAAAAGCACTTTTGAATATCTGCACATTTTAAAAAAATAGATATTGGGAACAGTTTTAGTTCCCAATTTTCAGGATATTAATCTAAGAATTTTTGGATCATATTTAACTTTTGCACACCATCATGTTTTGAAGTTTGAAATCTTAAAGCTTGAAAAAACTCCTCTCTAGCTTCAAAATATCTCCCTTGTAAAAATAGGATTTGACCTCTATATATATGAGCTTTTCCAAAACTTCGATTTTTCTCAATATCATTTAAAATATCTAAAGCCTCTTCAAACTCACCAATTTTAATATAAATATCTACCAATTTAAATCTATATTTTAAAACATGATCTTTTTTACTATGCAAAATAAGAATAATAAAGTTTTTAGCTTTATTTAATTCCATCAATTTTAAATATATACCTATCACCTCATCAATCATCTGATTATCAATCTGTTCAATTGCAAATTTGAAAAATTTATCTATAAAAAGAGCTAATTGATATTCCATATCATAAAGTTTAAAAAGTTGATAAAACTTTATAAAATCATCTTTTTTATGAAATTCTAAAAGAAACTTATCAATTGAGATCGTTTTAGGTTTAATTCCAACTTGAACAGAAACATCTAAATACTCTTTCCAAAGAGTCAAATTTTGTGCATTTTTTTCTAACATCAAAACAATATTTTGATAAGCTTTTGGAAAGTCATTCAACTCTTTATATGCGATATATCTCATCGCAATAGTTTTAGAATCTTGATTTGTAGAATCTAAAAACTGTAAAGCAAATCTACTATTTCCACTTGCTAAATATAGTTTTGCTAATTTTGTTTTAATCTCCTCTAAAGATGCCTTATCTAATAAATTTGAAGTTAAAATAGCTGTAAAATTTGAGATTGCTAAAGATGGCTTACCCTCTAAAAGATATATTTCACCTTGAAAATATCTGATGAGGTCTTTTTCAAGAGGATTTAATTCATCTCCAAACCATTCCAACATATAATCAAGACTTTCTCTAGCTTTTAATAATCTTTTCTCTTTAATTAAAAGATGTGTTTCCGTTAATTGAGCAAAAATATCTTCAGAAACTTCAAAAGATTTAAGAAAGATAGTTAAAAATATTATAAAAAATAGAGCTTTTTTCAGATTAGAACACTTTTTTATATGAGTGACAATATGGTGTTTTTCCATTTCTGTCATAATAATTTTGATGATAATCTTCAGCAGAATAAAAAATTTCACCATCTATCAATTTTGTAGCCACACTATAATTCATCTCTTCAAGTTTTTTAATCAAGTTTTGAGCAATCTCTCTTTCAATCTCATTTTGAACAAAAATTGCAGATAGATATTGATAACCTATATCTGGTCCTTGCCCATTAGTTTGAGTAAAATCGTGAATCTCAAAAAATAATTTTACCAACTCCTGATATGTTACAACTTTAGAATCATAATTAACTTTCACAACTTCTAAATGCCCACTATTTCTATATATAACATCTTGATAAGTTGGGTTTTTTTGAGTACCACCCATATATCCACTCGTAACTTCTATAACACCATCATTTTTCTGAAAAAGATATTCAACTCCCCAGAAACAACCACCTGCAAAATATGCACTTTGAATTAAACTTTCCAATACTTCTCCATTTTTTAATTCAAAATAGTATCAAAAATTTTAGTTTCAGCTATTTATTAAAGCAGTTTTCAAAAGGTATAATTGTTCCAATATATTTAGAAGTCTGTTTTGCTACAAAACTATTCGATGTAATATTAAAATTTTTATTATCAATAGATACTGTTTGACAACTAATATTTTTATCTTGTAAAAAATCTATGTTGAGTTGATGAACCTGTTTTTGATACAAATCATTCTTTTTTTCAAAAATATTAAATATAAAAATTAGAACCACAATTGAAATTGAGAGAAAAATCAAAGTGACTTTATCTATTTTTTCAAATTTTGATAAACCAAACAGAGCTACAATTATAATTGCTCCTAAAAATATAACTTGAACCATTTTATAAAATCCTTTTATAGTTAAATATCTCTAAAAGAGTTACTTTTTAGAGTTTAATGATAAAAGTATATTATTTTAATTGACGATTAAGTGAAAAACGATTAAACTTAAGCCGTTACATTAGTCTGGTTATATATTATATACTTTAATTATAGTAATAATAGCTAATATTTATAAAAGGTGATTAAAATGGCAAAAGTAGTCGTTTTAGGTTCAGGTTTTGCAGGTCAAACTGCAGTTCTAAATCTAAGAAAAAGTTTAAAAAAAGAGCATGAAGTTATTGTTGTAACTCCTCAAAAGAAGTTTGGATATATTCCATCATACATCTGGGTTGGTGTAGCAAGAATGGATGTAGCTGATACACAATTTGATTTAGCACCAGTTTATAAAAAAACTGGAGTTACTTATGTAAATGGTTTAGCAAAATCTATTCACCCTGATGAAAATTTTGTAAAAGTTGATCTAATTGATGGTGGCGAAGATAAGATTGAATATGATTTTTTAATCAATGCAACTGGACCTAAATTAAATTATGAAGCAACAGAAGGTCTTGGACCAGTTCATGGACATACTGTTTCAGTTTGTACTCCAACTCATGCTCACGAGGCTGGTGAAGAGTACTTGAAAATGGTAGAGAAAATGGAAAGAGGCGAAACTGTTAAGATGCTAATCGGAACAGGACATGGTATGGCAACTTGTCAAGGTGCTGCTTTTGAATATATTCATAATATCGCTTTTGATTTAGAGGAGAGAGGTCTTCTTGATAAAGCTAACATCACTTGGTTATCTAATGAACAAGCTTTAGGTGATTTTGGTGTTGGTGGAATGGTAATCGGCAAAGGTGGATATACAGTATCAGGTAAAATCTTTGCAGAAGCTTCTTTTATGGAAAGAGGTATGAAATGGATTACAGGAGCTCATGTTAAAAAAGTTGAAAAAGGTAAAGCTACATATATAACTTTTGATTCATCAGAAGATCAAGTTGAAGAATTTGATTTTGCTATGTTAATTCCTGCATTCGCTGGTGTTCCAATGAAATATATTGATAAAAGTGGTAATGATATTAGTGGCGAACTTTGTGCTCCAAACGGAATGTTAAAAGTTGATGCAGATTATGCTTCAGCTGGAAGAGGTTTTGATAATTGGAAAAAAGAGGATTGGCCTGAAACTTACCAAACTCCAAATTATGGAAATTTATATGCGGCAGGAATTGCTTTTGCTCCTCCACATCCAATTAGCAAACCTGGTAAATCGCCAGATGGAACTCCAATTACAGCAACTCCTCCAAGAACAGGTATGGCAGCTGCAATTATCGGTCATGCTGTTGCAAACAGTATTGCTGATATTGTAAATGGTGTTTCTGATAAACCAACTCATACAGCTTCTATGGGTGATTTTGGTGCAGCTTGTGTTGCTTCAATGGGTAAATCAATGACAAAAGGTAGTGCTGCGGTTATCGGTATGTATCCTGTTGTTCCTGATTATGATAAATATAATTATGGTAGAGATATGGATGCAACATTTGGAGATCAAGGTCTTGCTGGACACTGGTTAAAAATTGTTCTTCATTACTTATTCCTTTATAAAATGAAAGGCAAGTTTGGTTGGTCTCTAATCCCAGATTAAGTCACATTTAAAACTTTAAGAAGAAAAATTTATATGAAAGGATCTAAAAAATGAAAGTTACATATACTCCATATTCTCAATTAGCTGATGCTTGGATGCAACCAGGTGCTTTTGCAAAATTTACACAAACTTGTGTAATTTGGCAACTAATTAAGTTTGCAGGTTTTAATTTAAAAATTATTAAAATTTTAGCAAAGGGACACTAGTCCAAAACATTAAATTCATCTATTTAGGAATTACCTAAATTTGAGTTTGTAAGATCTTCGTGTTTAACACGAAGATCTTAATAGAGTTAATTAAATGTAAATTAAACTGAACCTATTTTAAAGCCTGTTCTAAACTATAAGCTCCATTTAAAATTATCTGCTCATCAAAAGCTTTTCCAATCAGTTGAAGACCAATTGGCAAACCTCCACTCCATTCAACAGGTAGAGAGATTGCGGGAAGTCCAGCTAAATTTACAGAAATTGTGTAAATATCACTTAGATACATCTCAAGAGGATCTTTCATCGCACCAAACTTAAAAGCAGTTGTTGGAGAAACAGGAGAAAGAATCATATCAGCATCTTGGAAAATTTCATCATATTTCTGTTTGATGAGGTATCTAACTTTTTGAGCTTTCACATAATAAGCATCATAATAACCACTTGACAAAACAAAGTTTCCAATTAGAATTCGTCTTTTAACCTCATCACCAAAACCATTTGAACGAGTTTTAATATAAGTATCTTTTAGATTTTCGCCCTCAACTCTTGTTCCATATCGAACACCATCAAAACGAGCAAGGTTTGAACTAGCCTCTGCCATTGCAGTAATATAGTAAGCTGAAATATCATATTTTGAATCTGTCATATTTTTATGAACAATCTTATGCCCCATATTTTCTAAAACTTTAATTGTGTTTTCATAAGCTTTTTGAACTTCTGGAGAAGCATCTTTAATGTAATTATCAATTACAGCAACTCTATATTTTTTTGTAGGGTCAAGATTTTTAGCAGTTGATTTTTTTGCAAGATTTACACTTGTTGAATCTTTAATATCATGACCAGAGATAATATCGTAGAGAATCGCACTATCTTCAACATTTTGAGTAATTGGTCCAATTTGATCTAAACTTGAACCGTAAGCTCCTAAACCATATCGGCTAACTCTTCCGTAAGTTGGCTTAAATCCCACAACTCCACAAAATGAAGCAGGTTGTCGAATACTTCCACCCGTATCACTTCCAAGAGATGCAATTGCTATTTTTCCACCAACCGCTGAAGCTGAACCGCCTGAGCTTCCACCCGCAACTCTTTCAGAATCATGCGGATTTAAAGTTTTTCCATAAAAACTAGTTTCAGTTGAACTTCCCATTGCAAATTCGTCCATATTTGCTCGACCAAAAGGTGAAAGTCCTGAATCTCTTAATTTTGTGATAACCGTTGCATCGTATGGAGATATATATTTTTGAAGAATAGCACTCCCTGAAGTTACACTCCAATCTTTAACCTGAATATTATCTTTTGTTAAAATAGGAATACCTTCACCACTCTCATCTAAACTGATATAAGCATTCAACTCACTTTTCTCAACCTCTTTTTTTAGGTCTTTTCTAAATTCTGCTAACTCCTCTTTTGGAAGTTCAATCGCCTCTTTTAAAGTTATCAAATTCTAATCCTTATCTATTATATTTTTTTGGACTCACTAAATAGAGAATAAAAACTAAAGTGGATCTCCGTGTAAAACACGAAGATGACAATATTTTCCATTATTAGTAAGTCCCTATTTTTCATGTAAAACATGAATTAATCAGCACTCTATGAAAACTCATTTCCTGAAATTTTAACTAAAAACTAATTTACCATGGATTTTGGTTCTGTTCGCTAATATTTGTAGGAAAATTAGTTGGAATTGAATATATCTTTGTTCCACCTCTCATTCTATCTAGCATTTTTAGAAGTTTTAACTCCTCCATATTTTCAGGTTTGCCAATATTTTCACTACCAGAAATTATCTGTTTTTCTGATTGGTTAAGTTCTCTAATTTCAGTCAAATTATCATCATTTGTTTTCAAAACTCTATCACTTTTTGTTCTGTTTTCATCTTCTGAATCTTTAGGCTTTTCTGAATCCATCTTATTATGATTATCAGTTTCACCTTTTCGACTATCTACTTTATCTTGCTCTTTAGGTTTTTCACCATTTTTCTGTTCCTGATTTTTAGATTTATCTTGTTCAGAATCTCCTTTTTTTCCGTTCTCCTGTTTTTGATTCTCATTTTTCTTAGAATCATTTTTATCACTTTTTTTATTATCTTGTTGTTTCTGTTTTTGAGGGGGTTGATCTTTTTTCAACCTATTTTTAACCCATTCAAGATTTTCACGAATTTTTGGATTTTCACCCAATATTAAAGCTTTTTCATAAACTGTTTTCGCTTTTTCTAACTTTTCAAGTTGAACATAGGAGTTTCCAATATTATAAAGAGAATTTTGTTTTAATTGAGGATTCTCAATTTTTGAATAGTTTTCAATCGCTTTTGAGTAGTTTTTATCAAGATACCAACTGTTTCCAATATTAAATTTAACCTCATCACTATTTTTAATTTCAGAATAGTTTTGAATCGCTTTTGCATAGTTCCCATTTTGAAAAAATGTATCAGCTTTATTTAAATAATACCAATCAAATATTCCAGCTTTTATATCTCCATTTGGAAAAACTAGAGGCAATAGCAAAAGATATTTAAGCTTTCTAATTTTTGGAAATGAGTAGAAAATTGGAAATAGAAGAATTAATGAAAAAATTAATGGATATATAAATAGTTCCATATAGATTGTAATTTCATCTTTTTTAATCTCTTCAGAATCTATTTTTTTAATCTCTTTTAAAATATATTCAACATCATCTTGAGAATTTACACTTTTCATAAAAACTCCACCTGTTTTTAAAGCTAAATTTTTAATTGCAGGGTTGAATTTAGTTATAACAATATTTCCATGATTTTTCAAAAATTGACCATCACCTAATTTAATTGGCGAACCACTTTCTGAACCGACTCCAATTACGAAAATATCCATTCCACTATCTTTAGCAAATTCAATCTCATTAGTATAATCTAAAGAATCTCCGCCATCAGTAAATATTATTAGCAACTTATCTCGATTCTCTTTTAAAAACATATCTGCAGATTGAAGTAGTTTTAAAATTGAAGTTCCTTGAGCTGAAATATTTTGACTATCAATATTTCTAACTAAATATTCAACACCTTTTTTATCAAAAGTTAAAGGTGAAACTGTATATCCGCTATTTGCAAAAGCGATAACTCCAACTCTGTTTCTATCTAAACCGTGTAGAATTTCAACTATCTTTCTTTTTGAAAAATCTAATCTATTTGGATACCTATCTTCTGCTAACATCGATTTAGATATATCAAGAGCGATAACTATATCTACACTTTTTGACTCAACTTCTACCACTCCCTCTTTAATTACAGGTCTAGCTAGAGCTATTACCATTAAAAGAAGTGAAATTAGAGTTATGATAGATCTAGCTTTTGATGAAATTCCTCCCGATGAGGTTTTCAATTTCTTCAATATTTCAGCTGAAAATAGATTCTGTTTAGCCCTCTTTTTTGTAATTAATCTATAAACCAACCAAATTAATGGAAGTGGAAACATTAAAAAAAATTGAGGGTATATAAACTCTAAACTATTCAATTTATATCCTTTTCAAATAATTATTTTGCTTTTTTCTCATTTTGGTAAGCGATATAAAGTATAATAACAACTCCAAAATCTATCACAACATCAGCAAAGTTAAAAATTGCAAAATCAAAACCACAATGCCAATAAACATAATCCACAACTCCACCATAAACAAATCTATCTGAAATATTTGAGATTCCTGCCCCAATAATTAGAGAAATTGGAATTAAATATTGTCTATGTGCTAAATATTTAAAAACATAAAACATCATTCCTATTAAAAAAGTTAATTGAATCCATTTAAGATATTCATCAAGAAAAGCAAACATTGAAAATGCTACACCTTTATTGTAAGTTAAAACTCCAGATATACAACTCCCATTAATTCTAAAACCTGATACAACTACATATTTGATATATTGATCAATTCCAATTACAACTAAAGCAACAAGCAAATATTTCAAATATGATTTAATCATTTAATCTCTTTTTTAGAAAATATTCTAAGTTCTCCATAACAGTTTCTAAGACTCTAATATCTTTTCCCTCAATTAACACTCTTAATAGATTTTCTGTTCCTGAATATCTGATCAGTTGTCGAATTCCTTTTGCCTCAATCTCTTTAATAAGTTTTTTTAGACCTTTAATTTTATTAAGAGGAATCTTGTTTGAAATTTTTAAATTTGCTTGAAGTTGTGGATAAAGTTTAAAAGGTCTAAGAATTTGACTAGCTTTTTTCTTGCTAGAGATAATATATGCTAAAACCTGAAGAGCTGTGGCAAGACCATCACCAGTTTTTGCATAATCAGACATAATTATATGTCCGCTCTGCTCTCCTCCAAAATTACAATTTTTTTTCTGCATAATTTGAAGCACATTCTTGTCACCAACATCTGAACGGTGAAGTTTGATACCATCTCTATTTAGAAACTCTTCGAGACCTTGATTACTCATAACTGTTGCAACAACTCCACCTTTATTTAAACAGTTTTCATTTTTCAGATATTTTGCTAAAGCTCCAATTAAATGATCACCATTTATAGAATCACCTTTTTCATCAACTACAACTAATCTATCAGCATCTCCATCAAGAGCAACTCCTAAATCTGCTCGAAACTTTTTTACCTCTTTTGCTAAATTATTTGGATATAAAGCTCCGCAATTATCATTAATATTTCTACCATTTGGATTTTTATGTATTGTTATAACTTCAGCTCCAAGTTCCTCTAAAACAGTTGGACCAACTTTGTAACCTGCACCATTTGCTGTATCAAGAACAATTCGAATACCTTTTAAAGTTATTCTTTTTGGAAATGAGTGTTTTAATTGAACAATATATCTACCTATCGCATCATCAATTCTTTTAGATGAACCAATTCGATTATCGATCTGCTGATTCAAATCTATTATCTCATCATTTTGATAAATTCTTTCAATCTCTTGTTCAACTTCTGAAGATAGTTTATTACCTCGATAATCGAAAAATTTAATTCCATTATCACTAAAATGGTTGTGACTTGCACTAATCATAATTCCAGCATCACACCTCATATCTTCAGTTAAAAAAGCGATTGCAGGAGTTGGCATTGGTCCAATTTGAATCACATCATAACCGATAGCAGTTAAACCACTAACAATTGCATCTTCAATCATATAACCACTTAACCTCGTATCTTTACCAAGAAGAATTTTCCCAGTTCGTCGATTCTTTTTGAAAAAAATTCCAGCCGACATAGCAACTCTAAGAGCCATCGATGAGGTTAAAAATTTTCCAGCTTTTCCTCTAATTCCATCTGTTCCAAAAAGTTTCATATTTTTATAATCCATAAATAGTTTCTGATATTATATATAATTTTGAAACTGACTTAATTTCAGGATACTAAAAGTAAAATTACGATGAATATAGTGAAGTTTGTAAAGAGGTTTAAATAAACATGCGGGTCTAAAACCCGCCATGTATTATCACACCCTTGTGATAATGAGGTTTGGCACCAGCTGAAATTATATCAAAAAAAAGTAGAAAAGTAAGAAATGGCTAAAAAGAAGATCAAAACTCTATTTGAGTGTCAGTATTGTGGTTACCAGTCTTTAAAATATATGGGGAAATGTCCTAACTGTAAAGAGTGGGATTCTTTAATTGAGATAAAAGAGAGTTCAATTCCCTCAACCTCATCATCAAAAAGTAAGGTTGTAATTAAACGAGAAAGTGAAGTTATCTCAATTGTTGATATTGAGATTGAAGATATTGAAAGGGTGACAACACAAGATAATGAGCTTGATTTAGTTTTAGGGGGAGGAGTTGTGAAAGGTTCTCTAATATTAATTGGAGGGTCTCCCGGAATTGGAAAATCAACTCTACTGTTAAAAGTTGCAGGGAATCTAGCTAAAGTTGGAGATGTTCTTTATGTAAGCGGAGAGGAGTCTTTAAGTCAAATTAAAATACGAGCAAATCGTTTGAAAGTTGATGCAAAATCTTTATATCTTTATTCAGAAATTGAGTTTGAAAATATTGCTGAAAAAGTGTTGTCTGGAGATTATAAAACTTTAGTAGTGGATTCAATTCAAACTCTATATAGTAATACAGTTACATCAGCCCCAGGAAGTGTAACTCAAGTTAGAACTGTTACTTTTGAGTTGATGAGATTAGCTAAAGAGCGAGGTATCTCTATTTTTATTATTGGGCATATAACAAAAGATGGAGCAATTGCAGGTCCTAGAGTATTAGAACATATGGTTGATGTAGTTTTATATTTTGAGGGTGAAGTTAGTAGTGAATTAAGAATTTTAAGAAGTTTTAAAAATAGGTTTGGAAATACAAACGAGATTGGACTTTTTGAGATGAATCGAGATGGTTTAGTTAGTGCTAAAAATATTGCTTCAAAATTTTTCTCTCGCTCTAAACCTCAATCTGGTTCAGCTTTAACTGTAATTATGGAGGGAACACGACCTTTAATTGTTGAAGTTCAAGCTTTAGTTAGTGAATCATTTACACCAAATCCAAAAAGAAGTGTAAATGGTTTTGACTATAATAGATTAAATATGCTTTTAGCTCTTTTAGAAAAAAAGTTGGAACTTCCCCTAAATCAATATGATGTTTTTATAAATATTACTGGTGGGATTAAGATAAATGAAACTGCTTCAGATTTAGCAATTTTGGCATCAATTATCTCAAGTTTTAGAGAACGGGCTTTATCAAAACAGACTGTTTTTATTGGTGAAGTATCTCTTATCGGAGATGTTAGAGATGTATTTAGTATGGAAATAAGATTGAGGGAAGCAATTTCTCAAGGGATTCAGAAAGCTATTATCCCTCAAAAACTATCTGAAAAGTTAAATATTGAAACTTTTGAAGTTAATGAGGTTTCCAAAATAATTGATTGGATGTAGATAGCTAATTAAACTCTAAATTTTCACATTTTCTACCATCGCTTTATCAAAGCTTGGACTAACTCTCTTTTGAGTGTCAATTATAATTCTCTCATTTGAGGTCTGAATATTGATCATCAATTTTCTATCACCTTGAAAAGATGTAGCTAAATAGAGAATTTCTGATAATTGTGAGTTTGTCAGAAACTTATCAAAATTCAGATTGCAATCATAAGCTGGAGGAGTAGTATTTTCATACTCCTTACTGCTATTTTCATCTCTAACCTCCTGAATAACTTTTTTCTTAGCTTTATTACCTTTTTTTAAGTTCTTAGATTTTTGATTAACCTCATCGAGAGCAAAAAATTCTTTAACGAAAATTGATCTGTTATTCTCATCTTCCATTTTAACTTGACACTTAACTCCGATAGCTCCCTCTTGAACATCAATTGGAAGATTCTCGAATTTGTCTAAAATATGTGAGAAGAAAGTTGTTGGATATTCACCAGTTTTATCTAAGAATTTAACTTGAGCATATCGTTTGCCACTATTTTTAGAGACTTTAATCTGTATTATCTCAATAATTACAACCAAAACAATTTCTTGCCAATTTTTAAATCCACCAATATCTGCGACATGTGATAGATGATTCATACTTTCTATTTTTTCATTAAATTCATCGAGAGGGTGTCCAGAGATATAGAAGTTCATAGTCTCTTTTTCAAGTTTTAAAATCTCTTTTAAAGAAAAATCCTCTTTTGGATTTAATATAAGATCCTCTCTATTTTTAGTAAATTCACTATCATCTCCAAAGAGAGAGTCTTCACCCATCTTCTTTTTTAACTCACCAACTTTTTGAGAGAATTTCAAAATTAGATCAATTCCATCAATCAGGGTTTTTCGATTATATATATCATGAGTTTCGGAAGTTTTTAGATTGTTAAATGCTCCAGATTTGATTAAAGAACTTAAAACACCTTTATTAACTTTTTTACCTCCAACTCGATTTAAAAAATTTGGAATATCCTCAAATATACCATCTTTTCTAGCTTCTAAAATTGAATCGATAGCTGAACTTCCAACTCCTTTAATTCCACCTAAACCAAATAAAATTGCCTCTTTACCATCTCTTTCCACAACTGAAAACTCTCTTTGTGATTCCTGAATATCTGGAGCTAAAACCTCAATATCCATAGTTCTAGCTTCATTTACATAAAGAGCAATTTTATTCATATTATCAGTTTCAGTTGAAAGCATTGCAGATAAAAATTCAGCAGGATAGTGAGCTTTTAAATATGCTGTTTGAAATGTGATCATTGCATAAGCTGCGGAGTGAGATTTATTAAAACCATATCCCGCAAATTTTTCAATAAGCACAAATAATTTTTCTGCTAAATCTTTATCAAGTCCATTTTCAATCGCACCATCTGAAAATTCACTTTTAAACTTTGTCATATCTTGCTTTTTTCCCATAGCTCGACGAACAATATCTGAACGACCTAAAGAAAATCTTCCAATCTTTTGAACAATTTGCATAACCTGTTCTTGATAAACAATAACTCCGTAAGTTGGATCAAGAATCTCTTTTAATAATTCAGGGAACTCAACTTCTTCAAATGGATATGATATTTTCTGTCTGCCATGTTTTCTGCTTACAAAATCATCTAGCATTCCTGCTTCCATCGGACCTGGACGATAAAGAGCAATTAGTGCAATTACATCTTCAAAGTTAGATGGTTTCATTCTCCGATTTAGATCTTGCATTCCTGAACTTTCAATCTGAAACATTCCAACAGTTTTTCCATCACTCATCATCTCATAAACTTTAGAATCATCTATATCGATTTGATGCCAATCAATATCTATCCCTTTATGCTCTTTGATAAGTTTTTTTGCTCCATAAATTACATCAAGAGTTTTTAGACCTAAAAAGTCAAATTTAATTAAATCCACATCTTCAAGATAACTTAGAGAATATTGAGTAATAAAAGATTTTTCAGCACCTTTTTTCTGACTAATATATATTGGTGTTTTTGTCCATAAATCATTATTTGAAATTACAACTCCAGCTGCATGAACTCCAGTATTTTTTTTAACTCCCTCTAAAGCTAAAGCTAACCGCCAAAGTTCCTGAAAACTAGTATCACTTTCTATAAAATCTGCTATTTTAGGTTCCATCTCGTAAGCTTTTTCAAGATTAATTCCTAACTCATTTGGAATCAAATTTGTTAAATTACTAACATCTTTAAATTGTATTTCAAGAACCTTAGCCACATCTTTAAGCACACCTTTTGCTAACATTCCACTATAAGTTATGACTTGAGCTACATTATTTTGTCCATATTTATCTTGAACATAATGGATAATATCTTTCCGACGATTTTGAGCAAAATCCATATCAATATCGGGCATTGAAACTCGTTCAGGATTTAAAAATCTTTCAAAAAGAAGATCGTATTTCATTGGGTCAATATCAGTAATTTTTAAAGAAAAAGCTACAAGCGAACCAGCAGCTGAACCTCTTCCTGGACCAATTGGAATATCTTTTTTTTCAGAAGCTTTAACGAAATCCCAAACAATTAACATATATCCAGGAAAATTCATACTGTTAATTATGCCAATTTCAATATCTAACCTGTCTTTGTATATTTGATGTTGCTCCTCATCAACAATTTTTAATCTCTCTTCCAGTCCATTCTTTGAAATTTCTGTAAAAAGTTTTATATCATTTTCAAGCGAAAACTCTTTATCTTTTTCAGGAAGTTCTAAATCTAATTGGTCTGCATAATTTAAAGTAAATTTGAAATTTGGTGGAGTAGGATTTCCTAACTTTATCTCCAAATTACATTTATCAGATATTTCTTGAGTAGCCTTTATAGATTCTGGAATATCTTTAAAAAGCTCCACCATCTCTTCTGAAGATTTAATATAAGATTCTGAATCAACCTCTATTGTTTGAAACTTACTCCCACCCATTTTTAGAAGAGTATTCTCAATTTCAATATCATCTTTTTTAGTAAAATATATATCGTTTGTTGCCACAAGTTTAATATTTAACTCTTTTGAAATTGCAATTAGATCACTCTCTATATTTATGTTTTGAAAACTATTATTTCTGACTAATCCAATATATAGGTCGTCACCAAATATATTTTTATAGCTTATAGCTCTCTCTTTTGCTATATTTACTCCACCACCTCTATTAAGTTCAAAACCAATTTCACTTTTAAATGATGACAAAATACATATCAAACCTTTGGAATTTTTCTGTAAAAGCTCTTTTGTAATTCTGGGAGTATCAGATGAGTAATTTCCAAATGCTTGAGATGAGAGATACATCATATTTTTATATCCCTCCATGTTTTTTGCATAAAGATGGATAGAATAATTTTGACTTACCTCTTCACTATCTCCAGTTTTAATTAAGTTATATGTATATGCTTCCATTCCTAAAATAGGTTTTAGATTCTCTTTTTTCATAGTTTTGTAAAAGTCGATCGCTCCAAACATATTTCCACTATCGGTTATAGCAATTGAATTCATTTTCAACTCTTTAATTCGTTGAATCGATTTGTTAATTTTATTACTACTTTTTAAAAGTGAATATTCTGTGTGAAAGATGAGGTGTGTAAATTTTGACATTATTAACTCTTTTTGAATGTTTATAATTATCTTATCCAAATTTGAATAAAAAGATGAAAAACTTGATTTATAATTTCATCTATTTATAATCACAGATTTATAAGGAATATAATGCCCAAATTGATTCTCATATTTTCACTATTTTCATCTTACATTTTTGGAGAAATTCCTCAAATTCCTGTTGTCGATTTAAGTTTTGGAGTTCCTACTGAACCTGAAGATTTAGTTAGTTCATTAAATGTCTTAGCACTTTTGACTCTCCTATTTTTAGCTCCATCTCTGCTTTTAATTACAACAACATTTACCCGTTTTTTAATAGTTTTTGGTCTTCTTCGTCAAGCTTTAGGAACTCAACAGATGCCTCCAACCCAACTTTTAGTCTCTCTTGCTTTAATTATGACTGTTTTTGTAATGGAGCCAGTTGGAAAAGAGGCTTATGAAAAGGGAATAAAACCATATATTGAAAAACAGATTGGTTATGAAGATGCTTTTGAAAAAACGACTAGACCTTTTAAAACTTTTATGATTAGAAATACTAGAGAAAAAGATTTGGCTCTTTTTATCAGAATTAGAGGAATGGATAATCCAAAAACTATGGACGACATCTCTTTAACAATAGTTATTCCTGCTTTTATCATAAGCGAATTAAAAACTGCTTTTGAGATAGGATTTCTCCTTTTTCTACCATTTCTAGTTATCGATATGGTTGTTTCGTCTATTTTAATGAGTATGGGTATGATGATGCTTCCACCAGTTATGATAAGTTTGCCTTTTAAAATCCTGATTTTTGTAATGATTGATGGATGGAATCTTTTAATTGAAAATATGGTTAAAAGTGTAAAGTAGAATAGAATTTAGAAATATCTCAAATTATCGGGTCAAGCCCGATAATTTCACAAAAATGAGATAAATATTCTAATCTTCGTGCCTGACAACGGAGAACTATTTTATTACTTATTCTCTATTTTAAAATCGTCCCTAAAAGTTTATCTCCTGCAATATCTGTAATTTTACAAAGATATGTTTGACCAAATTCAAGTTTTTCAATCTCTTTATCATTTACAAAAATTTCACCATCAATACCCTCGCCCCAGTTCAAAGCTTTAGCAGTTAAAAGAAATTCATGTTCATCACTTTCGCCATTTAGAACAATATCAATTTGTTTGCCAACCATCTTTTCAAGATTTTCAACTCTCTGTTTTTCTACAATTTCTTCAAGAATTGAAACTCTTTTTTCAATCTCATCTTCGGAAACTTGAGTAAGGTTATAAGCAGATGTATCTTCCTCATTTGAGTATGAAAATATATTTATCATATCAAAACGAAAATCATTTATAAAATCTATAATCTCCTGAAAATCCTCTTTTGTCTCTTCTGGGTGACCTACAATAAAAGATGTTCTAACAAATGAGTTTGGGGTTTTTCTCATACTTTCTAAAAGTTCAATAGTTTTATCTCGACCAAACCCTCGTTTCATAAGTTTCAACATCTTATTTGAGATATGTTGAATTGGAATATCAAAATAGTTATGAAACTTATCGGAGTTTGCAATTTTATCTATCAATTTTTGAGAAGTTGTTGTAGGATACAGATATAGGATTCGTGCTGATTTTAACTTTTCAATCTTATCAACCTCATCAACTAACTTAACTAAACCATCTTTATCACCAAAATCTCGCATATATGAACTGCTATCTTGAGAGATAAATGAAAAATCATAATATCCATGTTTTGTCAGCTTATCAACTTCAGAGATTACTAAATTCAAATCTCTTGATTGAAGTTTGCCTTTAAAAGATGGAATCGCACAGAAACTACATTTTTGATTACAACCCTCACCAATTTTAATATAGGCATGAGAGATCGAACCTGTGACAACTCTATCTTCATCTCCGATGAGGTAACTTTTTGGTGAAAATAGATTTTTTTTCTCTTTTACAAGTTCATCAATTTTATGATAATCACCAACACCTGTAAAAATATCAACTTCAGGCAATCCATTTTGTAGATCATCTTTATATCTTTCACTTAAACAGCCTGACATAACTAAAGTTGAATTCTTTTTTCTTACAGAGTGTAACTCCATAATAGTTTCAATAGATTCCTCTTTGGCAGGTTGAATAAATCCACAAGTATTAACAACAATAAGTTCAGCTTCTTCAGGATTAGAAGTTAAATCGTAGTCTGATTTTAATTTTGCAATCATAACTTCACTATCAACTAAATTTTTAGTACAACCAAGAGTTGTGATAAATAGCTTCTTTTTCAAATTTTTCCTCTGATTTATAAATTAAAACTATTTTAGCAGATATTAAAATAATCTCTCTTCTCCTCAACTAAATCACCATTTGTATCAATAACTCCAAGATTTTTAAACTCTCTAAGAATTCGTGAAAGATGTTCAGGAGTGATATTTAGAGATTCAGCAATTACTCTCTTTTTAATATTTTTATAATCATTCCAATTTTGGTAGATAAATTTTGAAACTTTCTCTTTTCCAGATAATACAGCTAGATTTTCAATGCGACCCTCTAAAGTTTTTATCTTTTTTGATAAAGATGAGATAAATCTATAAAGAATATTTGGATTTTTTTCAATATAAGATCTAAATTTCACACCATCAATTACTAAAACTTCTGAATTTATATCTGCAATTGCTGAAGCTGGGTACCTACTCTCCTCAAAAAATGGCATCTCTGCAAACATAGAAGTTGGATAGAAATAGCTCATTAAAATTTCACCACCTTTTGAATTGCTTTTATATATTTTTATAGATCCATCGATTAGGATAAATATATTATTAGCCATATCACCTTGATAAAATAGAATATTTCCCTTTTTTAACTTAACAATTTTTGAAAAATTTAAAATTTCTTCAATAGCTTCACCTGAAAGTTTTTGAAAAATAGTTATGCTTTTAACTCTTTGATATATCTTAACGATTTTTGGAATCCTATTTTTGAATATTCTATTACGACTTTAATTAAAAAATGCTTTAAATATAACCACCATAAAACTAGTTCATTGATTTATATCAAGGCTTTTTAACAATCTATCTTTTAATATGCTACTAATATTTTAAGGGACTGACTAAATAGAGAATAAAAACTAAATTTGATCTCTGTGTAAAGCAAGAAGATGAGAATATTTCCCATTATCTAACTTAACTCGATAATCTATATTTAGTCAGTCCCTATTTTAAAAAGGTTTTATATGTTCTGTTATCAATGTGAAATGAGTGCTGTTGGCGGTTGTGGTAGTCACGGTCAAACTGTTGGAACTTGTGGAAAAGATGAAAATTTAGCAAGATTACAAGATTTAATGGTTTTTGGACTTAAAGGTTTAAGTTCATACCGAGAACATTTAAATGAGTTAGCTCCTGAAAATACAAAAGTGGTTGATGATGTGATTTCAGAATCTCTCTATTTTACTTTAACAAATGTAAATTTTAATTTTGATGATCATATTTCTCAACTAATGAAAATTGGACAAGCTGGAGTTAAAGTTATGGATCTGCTTTCAGATGCTCATACTGGAAAATTTGGGATTCCTAGTCCTGTTCAAGTTTCTCAAAATCAAGCGGAGGGAAAAGCTATTTTAGTTAGCGGACATAATTTAGATATGTTTGAACAGCTTTTAATTGCGACAGAGGGAAAAGGTATAAATATATATACTCACTCTGAAATGCTACCTGCTCACGGTTACCCACACTTGAAAAAATATTCTCATCTGAAAGGAAATATCGGAAAAGCTTGGTTTGATCAAGCAAAACTTTTTGAAGCTTGGAATGGAACAATTATTGTAAATACAAACTGTATTGTAATTCCAAAGAAAACCTCATCATATCTTGACCGACTTTACACTTATAAAATTGTTGGTGTTGATGGAGCTAAGAAAATTGAAAATAATAACTTTGATGAAATTATCGAACAAACTCTAGCTTTGCCAGATGTGAATCTTGAAAGTGAAGAGACTCTTGTTACGGGACACCACTACAAAACTGTTTTAGGTTTAGCTCCTGAAATTCTTGATGCGATAGCTAAAAAACAGATCTCTAAATTCTTTGTTGTTGCAGGTTGTGATGCTCCTGGAAAAGGTGGAGAATATTATCGAGAACTTGTTCAAAAACTTCCAAAAGATACAGTTATCATAACTTCAAGTTGTGGTAAATTCAGATTTAACGACATCGATTTAGGAAATATTGCGGGAACTGAAATTCCTAGATATTTAGATTTAGGTCAATGTAACGATTCAAACGGTGCGGTTCATATCGCAATGGCTTTAAGTGAAGCTCTGAATATTCCTGTAAATAATTTGCCACTTTCTATCGTTCTTTCGTGGATGGAACAGAAAGCTGTAATTATTCTTCTTGCTCTTTTCAGTTTAGGAATCAAAGATATTTATCTTGGACCAAAAGCTCCTCAATTCTTGAATGAAGATATTACAAACTTTATTGTTGAACAGTTCAATTTACATCTAACTTCAGATGTTGAAACTGACTTGAAAGATTTACTACCTTAAGCTTTTTCAAATTTTACATCTTTGTAATTTTTGAGTTTCCGTCATTCTCGTGCTTGACACGGGAATCTATAAAACACCTATTTCTAAATATTAGCTAAAATCTATTTATGAAAAAAATAGAAAATTACTACAAATATTTAGAAGAATTACAGTTTCACACAAAAAACGAGCAGGGACTTTCACCCGCATTTTTACAACTTTTACAAAGTTATGCGAGTGAAAAAGATTTCATCGTTATTCCAGAAATCACTTTAGACAAAAGCAGATTGCGACCCGACGGAACAGTCAAAAACCATTTACGATTGCCAGTCGGATATTGGGAAGCAAAAGATTCAAAAGATAATTTAACTGATGAAATTGAGAAAAAAATTAAATTAGGTTATCCAACAAATAACATCATTTTTGAAGATACAAAAAATCTAGTTTTGATTCAAAATGGCGAAACAGTTTTTGAAATTCTACTTTCTGAAAAAGATAAACTTAATGAAGTTTTAAACTCATTTTTCAATTTTGAACCCCCTGAAATTGCAAATTTCAACCAAGCTTTAATTAAATTTTCGGAAGATATTCCACAAATTTTAAAACCGATTCGAGAAAAAATCAAAAATGAGAAATCGGAAAAGTTTCAAGAAAACTTTCAAGAGTTTCACAATCTGACAAAATCATCAATTTCAGAAAATGTAACTGAAAATGATATTGTCGAGATGTTGATTCAACATATTTTGACAAAAGATATTTTTATGAAAATCTTTCACAAAGTTGAGTTTCATCAGGAAAATGCGATTTCAAAAACGATGAACAAACTTGAACTTGCACTTTTGGGCAGAGGCGGAAGACAAAAATTGTTAGAACCTCTTGCATATTATTATTCTGCAATTCAGAGAATTTTCCATCATCTCGACGATTACAAAGAGAAACAGAAACTATTAATCAAACTTTATGAAGAATTTTACAAAGCCTACAATCCAAAAGGTGCGGACAAACTGGGGATTGTTTATACTCCGTTAGAAATTGTTGATTTTATGATAAATTCTGTTGATAAACTGCTTTACAAATATTTCAAAAAAACTTTAGCTTCTGAAAAAGTTGCAATCCTCGATCCTGCAACGGGGACAGGAACTTTTATGACTGAAATTATGAACTTTTTGCCAATTCAAGATCTGAAACGGAAATATAAAAATGAACTTTTTGCAAATGAAAT
>Ga0256826_1000438_pt1 | contig 25291 bp, 28 predicted proteins | sample CV79metaG_FD_185975 | JGI IMG/M metagenome (GOLD analysis project Ga0256826, IMG submission 185975) | Hydrothermal vent microbial communities from East Pacific Rise, Pacific Ocean - CV79 | ecosystem: Environmental > Aquatic > Marine > Hydrothermal vents | place: Pacific Ocean: East Pacific Rise...
GAGTAAGGAAAATTTGTGCATCTTTGTTGACTCTTAGTGCATCGTTAAATTTACCTTGTGTTTTAATCTGCTCAAGTTGTAGTAGCTCAGGGGTGAGTGAGTTTGAGATAAGTTTATTGGCTTTGGCTTGTTCCTCAGCTTCAATACGAATTTTGTCTGCTTCACCTTGTGCTTCAATACGATTTTTCTCTGCTACACCACGTGCCACTTCTGCAGCTTTTTGTGCTTGTTGTTTTGCTTTCTCTTTTTCTTGTTCCGCAATGGTTACATCTTGTTTTGCTGCTTGTACTTCTTCGATTTTTTCTTTAATCTTTGGAGGCAGTACAATGTTTCTAAGTTCAACAGAAGAGAGTGCAACAGGTTGGTTTGGTAATGCATCTACTTTTTCACGTACTTTGGTTTGAATGGCTGAAGCAATTTCATTTCTCATCTCTGGAAGTTGCTCTGCGGTGTATTGTCCTACGACATCACGTACCACTTCACGTACTTTTGAGTTAATGATTTTCTCTTCCCAGCTCATACCCCATTTTTCAATCGTTGCTGGAGCTGATTCTGGTTTAAGGCTGTACTGTACTGCAAGGTCAATATTGACAGTAAGTCCACGTTTGTCTAGTACTGGAATGGCACGGTTACGTCTAAGACCACCTTCATAGTTTCTATTCGCTTCACCCAGTTCTCTACCCATATCATTAGAGTAAGTAATGAGTCTAATACGTGTATTAACAGGGATAATTTTTTGAAGCACTGGAATATAAAAATGTAAACCTGCTTTAAGAGGGGTTTGTTCAAATTTACCCGTGGTTACTTTAATCCCTACTTCACCAGAATTGACAATGGTAAAAGGTTTAAAACTAAAAAGTGCAAAGGCAATAATCCCTGCAATAATCATCCACGATGGAATACCTTTTGGCATATTGTTAAGAGGGTTTTGGTTGTTGTTTCCCCCCGTGTTATTGTTTTTTGGTTGGTTTGTACTTGACTTTTTCTTTTTGAAATAGTCATTCATATCTGCTGGCATAAAATTCCTTTATTGAGGCTCTCCAAAGTGATTTGGAGAGAATTTGGGTAGCTTAATGTAAGTTAGTTAATGTAAGTTAAATGTTGGATGTAATCTGGGTTTTTTCCTGCAACTACGTCAAAGTAAGCACTTTGTAGTTTTTCAGTCATTTCTCCACGTGAACCAGAACCAATAATACGTGCATCTACTTCACGAACAGGGGTTACTTCGGCTGCAGTTCCAGTAAGGAAACACTCATCACAGATGTAAATCTCTTCTCTTGAAATACGACGACGTACCACTTCTATGCCCATATCGGTAGCAAGGTCAATAACGGTTTGCTGTGTAATAGACTCTAAGGTGTTGTCACTTGGAGGAGAGATAAGCTTACCATCACGCACCATAAAGAAACACGCACCACTTGCTTCTGCAATATATCCTTGGTCGTCACGTAATAGGGCTTCATCATAGCCCGCTTCTACGGCTTCAAACTTTGCCATTTGTGAGTTAAGGTAGTTAGCAACCGCTTTGGCTTTACCCATACCCGATGTATTTGGTGTACGTGTCATAGAAGAAATTTTAAGACGAATTCCTTTTCTTAGACCCTCTTCACCAAGGTACGCTCCCCATTTCCAAGCTGAAATAGAAACTTCAACAGGACACTCTTTGTGGTAAAGCCCCATCACACCATACCCAAGGTAGACCAATGGTCTAATGTATGCACCCTCAAAGAGTTCATTCTCTTGAAGTAGTTTTACTTGTGCATCGTTAAGCTCTTCAACGGTGTAAGGTACATCCATGAGTGTCATTTTTGATGAGTTTAAAAGTCTTTGTGTATGCTCATTTAGTTTAAAAATAGCACATCTTCCATCGACTGTTTTGTAGGCTTTTGTACCTTCAATTGCACCATTTCCATAATGTAATGTGTGTGTGAGTACATGTACTTTTGCATCATCCCAAGGGGTAAGTTCCCCATTCATCCAAATATATTTTGCTTTATCCATTGTTTATACTCCAAAGCGTACTAAAACTACGCAGATTTAATGAATTATTTTAGCTAAATAGTGGTTAAATATGGGTTATATCTACCCGATGTGTTTAGGGTAGATAGTATGCTGTTGCGATAAGCGAGAGAACCACAAAAAGCCAAATGCTAGGGATGTATCGGTATTTTGTTTGTACATTTTTTAAGTCCATAAAATGCTCAATAACCAATACCCCCTTAGCAAAGGTAGTCAAAAGTAAGAGAGCAACAAAATAGTTGTTAATTAAGTGTAAATATCCAACCAAATAGGCAAAAAGTGTAAGTAAGAGTAAGGCAATCCAGATGAACGTTAATTGTTTTTTCATTTTCTATTTTCCTATCTGATAATGTAGACTAAAGGGAAGAGTACAATCCACAATAAATCTACTAAGTGCCAATATGATGCACCTGTTTCCATTCCTCTATGGTCCTCATTTGTGTAACCATACGCTTTGGTTTTTTGATAAATATTACTTAAAATAATCACCCCTAAAAGTACATGCATAAAATGAAACATGGTAAGCATCAGGTAGAACATAAAGAAGGTGTTGGTGCTTAGGGTAATGCCCATGCCAAACATATGGGTAAATTCAAATAATTTAATGACTAAAAACATACCCGCACCTACAATAGAGAGCAGTACCCATTTTGCTGCAATGATACTAGACTCTTTATGTGTACTTTGAGAACTCTTTTTCATGCGTTCTACTGCTTTGGCAATAAAAAAACTACTGCTAATTAAAATCACCGTATTGACAAAGCCAAAGGTTTGGTTGAGTGCAAGTTGCGATGCATTGAAAAGTTCTACATCTGCACGTCTTGAAAAAGCATAGCCTATAAAAAGAAGAGCAAAAGTAATCAGCTCTACATAGATGATAATCCAAATAGCAAAATCACCTGGGGGGTATGGTTTTTTAATATTTTGTTCTTGTGTCATTTTATTGCTTTGTAAAATAGAGTGACACAAGTTTTTCAAGTACTTCAAGTACTTCATCTTCATCACTTAAAGATTGGACAATGGTATGTATGGAGGCTTCATACGCATCAAAGCCTTGCACAATAAGTTTTGCAGCATAGACAAGAAGTCGTGTAGAAACTGCTTCTTGTATCTCTGTGTCACTTAGATTTCTAATGTCACTGGCAATAGAAACGAGCTTTTGAGCAATCTCACTCTCTATGCCACTTTCAGAGATGATAATGTCTTTTTCTATTTCAGGTTTAGGGTAGTGAAATTCTAAAGAGATAAAACGCTGTTTTGTACTGGGCTTCATGCCTTTTAAAACATTTTGGTACCCTGGGTTATAGGAAACAACTAACATAAAGTTTGGATGGGCTTCAATCAGTTCACCCGTTCTATCGATAGGTAACACACGTCTATAGTCTGCTAAAGAGTGAAGTACCACGGTGGTGTCTTTTCGTGCTTCTATAATTTCATCAAGATAACAAATACCCCCCTCACGAACGGCTTTAGTCAGAGGTCCATCTTGCCAATAGGTACCATTTTCATCAATCAGGTGTCGTCCTACAAGGTCTGCAGCACTAAGGTCATCATGACAGACTACGGTGTAGACCTGACGGTTTAATTTTTCTCCCATGTACTCAATAAATCGTGTTTTTCCACAACCAGTTGGTCCTTTGATAAGGACAGGAAGGTGCATACCTTCTGCAGCTTCAAAAAGTGCTACTTCATTGCCTTGGGGCATATAATATATATCTGACATAGGTGTTCCTCTTATTTTGTTAAATTTATATAGATTTCAGGTATGATTTTTGGAAGTTTTTGTCCATCTCTTACCACGGTATATCCATTGCGACCAAAAAGATAGTTAAGATACTCTTTTGCATCTAAATCTACAGTAATACAAAAAGGAGTGATTCCTTTTTTCTTTACCTCTTCAATAGCCTTTTTTGTATCTTCTATACCATAGCGTCCATCGTATCTGTCTTCATCGTTTGGTTTACCATCACTAATAATAAGTAAAAGTTTGTTGGCAGTTTTCTGTTTTTCTAAAATTTTAGATGACTCCCTAATGGCAGCCCCTAAGCGTGTATAGTATTGTGGTTGCATGCTGTCTATGCGTCCGCGTATAAGTTCTGTGTAGGGCTCTTTAAAATTTTTAATAATGTTAAAGTAAACTTTTTTGTTTTGCAACGATGAAAATGAGTAGATAGCAAAACTGTCTTGTAGCTTTTCTAATGCTTCTGAAAAAACCATAAGACCATCTTTAATGACATCAATAATCCGTACATCTTGGGTAATACCCCCTTCAGTAGAGAGTGAAACATCGGCAAGAATGAGGGTAGACATATCTCTTGTTTTTTTCTCATTTGTGATATAGAAATTTTGTTGGTGCATTGATTTGTCTTTTGCACCTCGGTAGGCTATCCATCGGTCTAAATCTATCTCATCTCCATAGGGTAGATTCGTGTTCTTGACTCTATCTAGGGCAAGTAAATCTAACTCCCCTTGAATTTTCTTCACCATTTTTTTTAAATGTTTGGGAAGAGAAATAGGTATTACATTGAGTGTAACTTGTGGTTTAATACGTACATAGTTTTTTAAATAAACATCTTTTCTATAGTCCCATTCATCTATGAGGTGACCTTTTCCAAGAGGATAAATTTCTGTCATATCTGGTTGAATATCTAAATCCATTTTTACTCTAGATGCTAAGTTTGCTTGTTTTTTTCCTATGGTGATTTCATCTAAGTCTTCGGCATGGTAAAGTGCATCATCATCGAAGCTGTCATCTTCACATCTGTCCACATTGACTTGCTCCATAATACTCATAAGCGATTCAGGAAGAAATGCCAAAAAACCATCGGTTTCATGGGTATCATCTATTTGATTTGTTTTCTTTTTCATCTCTAGGGTTTCGGTTTTTTCTTTGTCTTGTTCTCGTTGTATCTCTTCATCGGAAGCTTCAGGAGATTTTTGTTCTTGGTTGAGAATGGACGGGTAAATCCATAAAGGATTAGGGTAATCATCTATCAATGCTTTATTGCTTTGTGGTAAAGCACTCATATATGATAACTGGTCAAAGTGTTGAGCTAAATAGTGTGATGCTTGGGTGTAAAATGTATCAAACCCCATATAGCGTGCAGTAAGGTATGCAGAAGCTTTTTGATTTTCTTCTAGAATGTTGTCAGAATGTACGTTGACTTTTGTTGCCATAGCAACGAGCCAGTAATAGAGCATTTCGTTTTCTTTTTTTGTTGGAAAATATGCTAGAGATGCAGGAAGATAGATAGATTTTTCATCTTGCCAAGTAAGGTAAAATTCTTTTCCTAAAAAAGAGAGTTTTTGAAGTGTGCTTCTTGATGTTTCAATGTAACGTTTGTCTGTGACATGTAGTTCTTTTGCTTGATCACCACCTAAAAGGTGATGAAAAATCGTAAGTGTTTTAGAAATATCAGTAAAGAAAATACGTTCATCTTCATGAAACTTGTGTACTTTTTTATTGAGATATTTATCCCAAACTCTACCGATACTCTCTTCAAACTCTAAAAAGAAGTGTAACATCTACGTAAGTTAACTTTACGCTTCTTTAACGAAAAAACTTCTAAAGTATGTTAATAGACCTAAGAATACTAACACACCAAAACCAGCACGTACAGTGTAAATACCAGCAATAGAAGCTTGAGACTCCATAAACCCAACTAAATCTGTTCCAATTCTTTGATCAAGAATTTGAGAGATACCAGCTGCAGTTAATGCTAAAGTCAGACCTAACATACCAATGTTCATCATCCAAAATGCTTTAAGTTCAACACTTTGTGCTTTTTTAGAGTTACCGTGTGGGCGACCTCTTAAAATTGGCATTGCATAAGAGATGATTGTAAAGATAATCATAATATATGCACCATAAAATGATAGGTGACCATGTGCTGCGGTTAATTGTGTACCGTGAGTATACATATTTACTGGAGCTAAAGTGTGAAGGAAACCCCAAACACCAGCACCTAAAAATGCCATTACTGCTGTACCTTTTGCCCATGTCAATGCCATTTCATTGTCATGTTGAATTTTTCTTTCTCTAGTCATAGTGAAAGCAAATAAAATCATAAGGAAGAAAGGTAAAGGTTCAACTGCTGATGCAATAGATCCAATCCATAACCAGTACTCTGGTGCTCCCATATAGTAAAAGTGGTGACCTGTTCCTAAAATACCAGAAACCATAGTCATCGCAATAATAAGGTATAACCATTTATCAATATGCTCTCTATCTACACCAGTTACTTTAATAAGTACAAATGCCAAAATAGCACCCAAGATAAGCTCCCAAGTTGCTTCTACCCATAAGTGAACTGTAAACCACCATAAGAATTTGTCAAGAACAAGGTTTTCTGGTACATAAAATGCAATAAGGAAAAAGGCTGCAAGACCAAAGAGTCCTGTAAGAAGTACTGTAGTAATAACGGTTCTTCTTCCTTTAAGTACAGTCATGGCAACGTTTACAATGTACGAAACCACAACAAGAACAATACCTACTTTAGTTGGTAATGGTTGTTCTAAGAACTCTCTACCCATTGTAGGAAGAAGGTTGTTAAATGTAATTTCAGTTAATGTTGCATACGGTACAAAAAGGTACCCTAAAATTGTTGCTACACCTGCTGCTGCAAATACCCAAAAAGTAATGATTGCTAACTTTGGACTCCAAAGTTCTCTCTCTGTTTCTTCTGGAATAAGGTAATAAGTAGCACCCATAAAACCAAAAAGAATAAGAACAATCAATAAGTTTGTGTGTACCATTCTTAGTACGTTAAATGGAATTAATGGGAATAAAAAATCACCATATAGGTATTGAACTGCCATTAATAGACCAAATAAAATTTCTCCTGCTAGAAGAATCAATGCAAAAATAAAATATGGTTTTGCGACCATTTGTGAACTGTATTTCATACTATCTCCTATCCTTCAATGGTTGGTGGCCACTCATTAGAATTTACTTTAGAAGTCCAAATTAGGAAATCTGAAAGTGCATCCACTTCTTCGGCTGTTAAGTTAAATTGTGGCATTTTTCTTCTGTCAGGTGCTTGTAATGGTTGTGCTGCCATCCACCCTTGCATATATGCCTTAAATGTTGCTTCATCCGAAGCACCTCTACGTTGAAATACATTCATAAGTTCAGGTGCATAGTATGCTCCCTCTCCAATAAGTGTGTGACAACCTACACAGTCATTCTTTTCCCATAGTGCTTTTCCTGCTACAACAGATTCACTCATTGCCGATTGATTCGAGCGTTGAGGTATTTGTTGAACAGTATCAAAACTAAGTGCTAAAAATATTAATAGAGCAAACATACCACCACCGTAGTAGATGTTTTTTGCCATACTTTTCGTTATGCGTTCAGTCATAAGAGTATCCTTTTTCTGATTCTATTTTCTCAAAATAGTCACTGCAATACTAACACCATAGTAATTAATTCTACCTTTTAATAATTATTTGATATAGTGCAAGAAAAATGAACAGTTTGTTGTACAAATAATGAAGTTGTAGTGATAACGGGAGAATACAAGCATGATATAGTATGCTTTCAATAAAACAGTAAGAGGAAATAGAATTTATATGGGAATGGTATATTTAACAGGTGCAGGTCCTGGCGATATTGATTTGTTAACAGTTAAAGCCCTACGTGTGGTGCAGTGTGCAGATGTGATTATTTATGATAGATTGGCAAATGCAGATATTTTAAAAGAAGCCAAAACTGGATGTTCATTTATTTATGTAGGGAAAGAAGATTCTAACCATACCTTGCCACAAGAGGAGATTAATGAAGTGATTTATCAAGCAGCACTTCAATATGAAACTGTTGTGCGTTTAAAAGGGGGAGATCCTTTGGTCTTTGGACGTGGGGGTGAAGAGGGTATTTACCTTTTTGAGCGTCAAATAAAATTTGAATTTATTCCTGGTATCACTTCTGCTATTGCTGTACCTGAGTATGCAGGTATTCCTGTGACCCATAGAGGTGTTACCGTCTCTTTTCGTGTAGTTACAGGGCATGAGTCTAACAAAGCAGAGTCACAAATCCCATGGGAACATTATAAAACAGACGATACCATTGTCTTTTTAATGGGACTACACCGTTTAAAACATATTACAGAAAAATTGATGCAAATAGGAAAACCAAAAGCGTATCCTATTGCAGTCATTAGTCGAGGTACACGACCCGATGCCAAGACAGTCATAGGTACATTAGAAAACATTTATGAAAAAGCAAAAGATTTACCAACCCCTGCGTTGATAGTGGTAGGAAAAGTGGTGCATTTGCATAAACAATTGAATTGGTTTGAAACACAAGCACAAAAGGAAGAAAAATCAGATGATTAATTTAAAAGAGATTCCACTTTTTTCTGCGTTAGATGAAAAACATTTAAAAACATTACAAAATGCTATTTATTTAAAACAGTATGAAAAAGAGAGTATTGTTTTTTATGAAGGCGATAGTAGTCAATATTTACATATTTTAATCTCAGGAAAAGTAAGTCTGTATAAAACCTCACCTAAAGGGTCCCGTATTCAAATTAATCATCTGCAAGCCCCTAACCTTATTGCAGAGTTTACATGTTTTGAGCAGTCAGCTTTTCCTGCAACATGTGAATTTGTAACCGAAGGCACAATTGGTTTACTCCCTTTTGAAGTACTATACCAATATTTACACAACCCTGATTTTTCTTTAGAACTCATCAAGTCACTTACCTCTAAAGTCATGTTACTCTCAATGTTGGTACACAAAGAGACTATTTTATCTTCCGAGGCAAAAGTAGCCGATTTGATGATAAAAAAATTAGATGTCTTTACTCAGCTTAAAAATAATGAAATTGCTTCTATATTAAATGTAACGCCTGAAACCTTTTCTCGTATTTTGACAAAATTAAAAAAAGAAAATATTATTGTGGTTGAAAATCAGAAAATAAAAGTATTACATTGGGATGCGTTACATGTGATTGTGGAAACCAATACCATTAAGGAGTGTACCAATTGTTTGGCTCACTTTAAAAAACAGTTTACTGTATCAGCAAAATCACCTAAAGCATAAAGAGAACCCATGGCATACCTTCCCCTTTTTGTTCAAATGAGTCAAAAAAAAGTGTTACTGGTAGGAGGGGGTAAGGTTGCCTATGCTAAATTAAAAAAGTTATTGGATTTTACACAAAACATTACGGTGATTGCACTAGAATGTTCCATTCAAATACAAAATCTCATAAAGCATCATGGGCTAACTCTGCATGAAAAGGGCTATGAAGTGGGGGACATAGAGGGGTATGACATGGTGATTGTAGCAACCAATACCCAAGCATTACATCATTCTATTTATGAAGAGAGCCGTGAAAAGCATATTTTGATGAATTCTACAGATATTACAGCATATTGTGATTTTATAGTGCCTTCTATTGTTCAAAAAGAGGGACTTACCATTGCTTTTTCTACACAAGCTTCCTCTCCAGCCTTTAGTAAAGCGTTACGTGTCTACTTTGAAACACGTATTCCAAATGGTGTAGGTACATTTTTAAAAGAGCTACACACGCTAAGAGATTGCATGCCCAAAGGTGTCGCACGTCAAGCATTTTTTCGTAGTAAAGTAGCAAGCTATTTTCAAAAATATTTTATGTAAATTGTAAAAATTGATGTACGTCAAGAAACTATTGAAAAGAACACATTAGAATAGTAAAAAATAACTAGGAGATAACATGTCTGAATTAACAAAAGAAGCACTAGAGGTAGAGGGAGCAACGGTTCCTTTTTGTACATATACTATGGGTGAAACACAATGTATTGAGTTTGATACTTCTAAGTGTGGACCACCAGACCCAATGGTAAATGCTATGGCTGGACTAAAACTACTGGATGCACCGAATAAAAAAGTAGTAATGATTAACCATAAAAGCCCTGGTGGACTACTTGCTAAAATAGGTGAGAATTTTGATATTGAAGAAGAGTCTATAGAAGGTGGATTGGTAAAATTAACATTCTCTTATAAAGATGGAAAGAGTGAAGAAGCAAACCTCGCTGACAATAGCTGCCACGGATAAGCAATGAATCCTATTTCTCAAGATTTTGCACCCCCTTTAAAACTTATCGCTCCTTTTTTTAAAATAGGAGTGATTTTTTATCTACTGTCTATGGTTGCATTGCTATTTTTTACCCCCACTTTTAACTATTTACAAATGGATGTTGCTGGTTGGTTACATCTTTTTTTACTTGGCTTTGTCATGATGGTTATTTTTGGAGCAATGGCTCAACTGATTCCTGTGGTACTTGAAGTAGGACACGTGGTGGTAGATGTCTATTATATTATTTTACCATTACTTGTAGTTGGTGTGACTATGATGGTGTATGGATTTTGGATACACCCAGCCATACTTCCGTATGGGGGGATGCTGGTACTCATTGCTATGATTATTTTTGCTTTTGAAAATATCTTGACCCTCAAAAAAACAAAACTTAAAACATTGACGGTTCGTACGGTTGCGTGGAGTAATGGGTATCTACTCTTAGGTATTTTAACGGGATTTGCAATTGCTTTAGGTTTGGCAGGTGATTTGGCTATTGATGTAACACTTATGTTAAAAGCCCATGTCTATGCCGTCTTAGGGGGGTATGTGATGCTTACGATTATGGGGCTTTCTTTGACACTCATTCCTATGTTTTCTTTAGCCCATGGATTTGATGAAACACCTATTAAAAGAGCATTCAATATCTTAATTATGGGTGTAGGTATTGTTTTTGTGGGAGCATTGTTTTCTCAAGAGTGGTTGATGTATTTTGGGTATCTGACAAGTTTTGTAGGGGTACTCTTTTATATGTGGCAAATCTATATTATTGCAATGCTTACAGTAAGAAAAGAGTTAGATGTCTGGGCAAAATCTGTCATATTTGCTTTTGCATCATTGGCTTTTTCTATGTTAACAGGGGTGGTTGCATTGCTAACAAATGACCAAGCTATGTTACATACTACAGTATGGTTTTTTCTATTGGGATTTGTCTCTTCTATGATTACAGGACATCTGTATAAAATAGTACCTTTTTTGGTATGGTTTGAACGTTTTGCTCCTTTAGTAGGAAAAGAAAAAGTACCTATGTTGCATGAAATGTACTCCAAAGAGGGTGCAAAGATGATGTTTAACTTTACTGCACTAGGTGTTGTCTTGGGTGGATTTGGACTTTTGTTCGAGAGTGATATTTTGTTTAAAGCAGGAGGAAGTTTCCTTTTAGCGGGTGCTATTTTCCTCTTTATTACAATGAAAAAAATGTTAGCCTACGGGGCTGATAAAATAAATAATTAAGAAGGTAAGAGAAGATGTGTAGTATTAGTAAAGAAAATGTATTTGATGCAATTAGTACCGTAATTGACCCAGAAGTAGGGTTCAATCTTGTGGAAATGGGCTTAATTTATGATGCCCTAGTCAATGAAAAAACATGTGACATTCACGTGATTATGACACTTTCAACGCAAGGATGCCCTTTACATCAGATGATTAAGCAGTGGGTTAAAGAAGCGGTAGAACGTATTGAAGATGTAGGTGAAGTTGAGGTAGAAGTCGTTTGGGAACCCTCATGGAACATCTCTATGGCAGACGAAAATGTAAAAGCAGCACTTAGTGGAGCAATGCCAGCATAAACACAAGAGGTTTCATAACCTCTTCTTCTTATCAATTTAATTTATACTTTTAAAACTTTCATTCATTTTTATTTATCTAAGAGAAAAAAACCCTTATTTTATTTGTTACTTATTTGTTCAATTTATGAGATAAATTACTTAATTTGATGAAAATTTGCTTTCAGACAAAAAAGTTTGTGATAAACTATATACGTTGTTAGTATGTGGAACCCCCTGAAAAGCAGCTAGAGTTATTCCGAGGGTTTTACAAAGTAACCAAAATTAATTTACGGAGGAAGTAATATGGCTTTAAATAGAAGAGAATTTCTGAAAAGTGCAGCGGCAGCATCAGCAGCATCTGCAGTAGGAATTGCTGTTCCATCTAACCTAAATGCAGCATCAGCTGATGCGCAAAAAGATTGGAGATGGGATAAGGCAGCATGTAGATTCTGTGGTACAGGATGTGGGATTATGCTCGCAACTAAAGGTGGTAGAATTGTAGCGGTTAAGGGTGACCCAGCGGCACCTGTTAACAGAGGTCTTAACTGTATTAAAGGTTACTTTAATGCGAAGATCATGTATGGTGCAGATAGACTTAAAACACCACTACTTCGTATGAATGCAAAAGGTGATTTTGACAAACAAGGTAAATTTAAACCGGTTTCTTGGAAACGTGCATTTGATGAAATGGAAAAATATGCAAAAAAAGCACTTAAAGCAAGTGGACCAGAAGGTGTAGCAGTATTTGCATCAGGTCAATACACTGTAATGGAAGGGTATGCAGCTCAAAAAATGATGAAGGGTGGATTCCGTTCAAATGCAATCGATCCTAATGCTCGTCACTGTATGGCATCAGCTGTTGTTGGTTTCTACCAAACATTTGGTATTGATGAGCCATCAGGTTGTTATGATGATATCGAGATTACAGATACTATTGTAACTTGGGGTTCAAACATGGCAGAGATGCACCCAATTTTATGGTCACGTGTATCTGATAGAAAATTATCAAATCCAGATCATGTTAAAATTGTAAATATCCAAACTTATACACACAGAACATGTGATATTGGTGATATCAATATTATCTTCTCTCCAAATACAGACCTTGCACTTTGGAACTACATTGCTCATGAGATTGTTTACAATCATCCAGAAGCAATTGATTGGGATTTTGTAAAACAAAATATTGTCTTTACCGCTGGACCAGTAAATATTGGTTACGGTATGAGAAGAGCAGGTGAGAAGTCTATTAAAGAGGGTAAATATACAGATCTTGAGATGGAAACAATTGACCATGAAATGGCTAAAAAAGTTTCAGCAAAAGAAGCACCAGCACTTGAGCCTTATGGGTACAAAGAGGGTGATGTAATGAAAAACACTCCAGGTACACTTAAACACTGGCACATCTCTTTTGAAGAGTACAAAAAATCTCTTGCACCATTTACACTTGATTATGTAGCAAAAATTGCAAAAGGTGATCCAAACGAGTCTATTGAATCATTTAAGAAAAAACTTAAAGGCCTTGCAGCACTTTACGTTGAAAAAGGTAGAAAAGTTGTTTCTTTCTGGACAATGGGTATGAACCAACATACACGTGGTACTTGGGTAAATACACTCTCTTACAATGTTCACTTCCTTCTTAACAAACAAGCGTTACCAGGAAATGGTGCATTCTCACTTACAGGTCAGCCTTCAGCATGTGGTACAGCAAGAGAAGTTGGAACATTCTGTCACAGACTTCCAGCAGATATGATGGTTAAAAACCCTAAGCATAGAGCACATGCTGAAGATGTATGGGGACTACCAGCAGGTACACTTAACCCAGTAGGTAATCAACACATTATGAAAATTCACAGAGACATCGAAGATGGTTTAGTGAAATTTGCATGGGTAAATGTATGTAATGCATACCAAGATTCTGCAAGTGCATCTCACTGGATTAAAGCAGCACGTGAAATGGATAACTTTATCGTTACTTCAGATGGATACCCTGGTATTTCAGCAAAAGTTTCTGACCTTGTTCTTCCATCAGCGATGATTTATGAGAAGTGGGGAGCATACGGAAATGCTGAAAGACGTACACAACACTGGAGACAACAAGTTCTTCCTGTAGGTGATGCAATGTCTGATACTTGGCAATGGGCTGAGTTTGCTAAAAGATTTACTGTAAAAGATCTCTGGGGTGCATACACACTTAGAAATGGTAAAAAATTAGCAGATGTTCGTAAAGATGCTAAAAAAATGGGTTACACTGACAATACAACAATGTTTGATATCTTATTTGCCAATAAAAAAGCAAAATCATACAAAATTGACATGACTAAATTCCCACAAGAAGGGTATGATAACTCTGAATGTAATGGAGATAGTAGAAATGTTAAAGGTGCAGATGGTAAAGTTTGGAAAGGGTATGGATTTATGATCCATGAGTACCTTTTTGAAGAATATGCATCATTTGGTAGAGGACACGGGCATGACTTGGCTCCATTTGAAGTGTATCATAAAGTACGTGGACTTAAATGGCCAGTAGTTGATGGTAAAGAAACACAATGGAGATTTAACGTTAAATATGACCCATATGCAGCAAAAGCAGCAAAAGCAGCAGGAAGTGATTCTACGCATGCATTCTATGGTCCATTGGCGAAAAACTTACTTCAAGGTAGCCTTAAAGGTCCAGATAAAACAAAAGGTAAGTTAGCACTTAAAAATAAAGCAAAAATCTTTGCTAGACCTTATATGGATCCACCAGAAATGCCAGATAAAAATTACGATACTTGGTTATGTACAGGTAGAGTTTTAGAGCACTGGCATTCAGGTACAATGACAATGAGAGTTCCTGAACTTTTCCGTGCTGTACCAGAAGCACTTTGTTATATGCACCCAGCAGATGCAAAAGAAAAAGGTCTTAAACGTGGTGAACTTTGTTGGGTTGAATCTCGTCGTGGTAAAGTAAAAGCAAGAGTTGAAACAAGAGGACGTAACAGACCTGCTCAAGGGCTTGTATTTGTACCATGGTTTGATGAAAAAGTATTTATTAACAAAGTATGTCTTGATGCAACTTGTCCAATGTCTAAACAGACAGATTACAAGAAATGTGCGGTTAAAATTTACAAGGCATAACTAGATGCCTAACTCTAACAACAATAGACGAAAGTTTTTTGCGACGACCCTTCAAAGCGTAGGCTTAACAGCTCTTGGTGGATTGTTGTGGAGTGGCTATAGTGATGAAGTAAAAGCATCACCTTTGGTACTTAGACCCCCTGGTGCATTGCAAGAAGAAGATTTTTTAAAAGCGTGTATTAAGTGTGGTCTTTGTGCCGAGGCATGTGTAAACCGTGATAGTAATAAAAACAGAGATGGCAGTAATAGAGAAGGTACCTTAAAAATGGCAAAGGGTGGTGATCACAAGATGATTGGGACACCATTTTTTGTTCCAACTGAAGTACCTTGTTATATGTGTGATGATGTACCTTGTGTACCTGTTTGTCCATCAGGAGCGTTAGATATGCCTTCTCTTTTAAATGAAAAAAAAGAGTTAGACATTAATAAATCTCGTATGGGCTTAGCAGTAGTACATAAAGAGAGTTGTATTGCATTTTGGGGTATTCAGTGTGATGCGTGTTATAGAGCATGTCCTCTACTCGATGAAGCGATAAGCTTAGAGTATCAAAAAAATGAACGTACGGGTAAGCATGCATTTTTGCTTCCTATTGTTCATTCTGATATTTGTACAGGGTGTGGGTTATGTGAACAAGCATGTGTGACTGAAAAACCAGCAATCTTTGTTCTTCCTATAGAAAATTCTACAGGAAGAGCAGGTTCTCACTATGTCAAAGGCTGGGATAAAAAAGATCAAGAGCGTGTAGCAGACGCTAAAGAGATAAAAACCAAAAATGAACGAAGCGAAAAAGAGGCTGCGGACTACTTGAATATGGAGGTAGAGTATTAATGAGAAACATTAAATATTTACTTCTTAGACGTATGACACAGTTTATACTTCTTTTTCTTTATTTTGGTGCAAATGCCTATGGTTGGCATATGCTTGAGGGTACTTTTGGTGCTTCTCGTCTTTTTGGTGTGGTGCCATTGGCTGATCCCTATACTGCTGTGCAAGTACTTGCATCTGGATTTATTTTGGGTGCAGATGTCCTTTTGGGTGCGTTGATTATTACTGTTTTTTATATGGTAGTAGGTGGTAGAGCATTTTGTTCTTGGGTCTGTCCTATTAATATGGTTACAGACTTGGCAAATTGGCTTCGCCGTAGACTAAAACTTGATAAAGAAGAGGTCAATTATCGTTTCTTAAAAAGACGTACGCGTTATTGGATTATGGTATTAGGTATTGTTGTATCTGCAGTAGTAGGTGTGGCAGCATTCGAAGTATTGAGTCCAATTACCATTATGCAAAGAGGTATTGTCTTTGGTTTTGGTGCGGGTGTTTCTGTGATTATTGCTATTTTCCTTTTTGACCTTTTTGGGGTTAAAAATGGATGGTGTGGACACTTATGTCCTTTAGGTGCTGCTTACGCGTTGATAGGCTCAAAGAGTTTGATACGTGTAGAGCATAACCATGAAAATTGTACAAATTGTATGGATTGTAAAGTGGTGTGCCCTGAAAATCAGGTACTTCATATGATTAATAAAAAGAGTATTTCAGTTACAGATGCAGAATGTACCAATTGTGGTCGTTGTGTGGATGTATGTAATGATGATGCTTTAGGATTTAGTATTAGAAAATTTACAAAATAAGTAAATATTTAAAGGAGAAGAAATGACAAAAGTTATAAAAGTTATGGCAGTAAGTTCTTTACTTGCAGCATCTGCACTTTATGCAGCAGGAACAGCTGGATGTGTAGGGTGTCATGGAGCAAATTTTGAAAAACATGCAATGGGTAAATCAAAAGTTGTAAAAGATATGAGTAAAGCGGAAATTGTAGCTGCACTTAAGGGTTACAAGGCAGGTACTTATGGTGGTGCCATGAAAGGCATAATGAAAGGTCAAGTTGCAACATTAAATGATGCTTCTATGGCAGCATTAGCTGATGCAATCAAAGGTGGAAGTAAAGCTTCTGCTCCAGTAGCAGCACCAGTAGCAAAAGGATTGATTGATATCAATGCTAAAATGAGAGATGCAAAAAGACTAGACAAAGAAGATTTAGGAAATAAAAAAGAAGTTTCTGAATTGATTTTAGGTCTTAGACAAACAGACCTTTACAGTGAAAAAGCTGAAACAGCACCTGTAAAAACAGATTATAGCAGACCCGCACCAGGTTCTTCAACAAGATTTGAAAGAGCGTATGTAAATGCACCACCAATGATTCCTCACTCAGTAGAGGGTTTACTTCCTATTAAACAAAATAACAATCAGTGTATTGGTTGTCATATGCCAGATGCTGCAAAAGCAATGGGTGCAACACCAATTCCAACATCACACTTTACAAACTACAGACCTACAACTGTATATAAAAATGGTGAGTTAGTGAAAGAGGGTAAAACAGTTGGGATGAAAGGTCAACTTGGAAATGTAAGTGATATTAAACTTGCTAAAGTAAAAAAATTGAACCACCTCTACCAAGGTAGATTTAACTGTTCACAATGTCACGCACCACAATCTAAAGTAGATACTGTTGTTGGAAATACTTTCCAATCAGATGGACTTACAGATGAGCTTAAAGGTAAATCAAACTTAATTGATGTAATCAATGAAGGTGTAAAATAGTGGCAAGCAGAAGAGATTTTTTTAAATCTTTTGCTGCACCACTAAGGAGAGAGAAGGAAGAGGCAGTGCCTCTTCTTATTCGCCCTCCTTATGGAAGTAGTGAATCTCTTTTTCAGAGTGAGTGTCCAAGCTGTGAAAGCAAAGCTTGTGTTGCTTCTTGTGATGAGAAGATTATTGTAGTAGCCCAAGATGGTACGCCTACATTAAATTTTACAAAAAATGGATGTACATTTTGTGATGAGTGTGCCAACGTATGTGAAAGTGATGTACTCTCTTTAAAAAATGAAGAGAGTGCTACATGGCTTAATGCTATTTTTAAAATTTCTCTTGATGCCTGTGTCGCACATCATGGAGTGATTTGTCACTCTTGTAAAGAACCATGTATAGATGATGCCATCTTATTTAATGGGATGTTTAATCCTATAATAGATGATGAAAAGTGTACAGCGTGTGGTTTTTGTATTTCACGTTGTCCTACACAAGCGATTAGCTATACTGTCTATGAAATAAAAAATAAAGAGGAAACCCTATGAATTTAATAGAAAAATATCCAAAAATTTTTGGAAAACTTGAAGATACCGATGTTGAATTAAGACATCTTATTAATATTGATGAAAATTATGAAGATTTTGACTCAGAAGAGTATGAATTTGATTTTGAAGAGTATAATTTTGTGATTTACATTGCAAAACCTATACAAGATATATTAGGTGAAGCTAAAATGGATGAGCTTATGGTAAAGATTCATGATAACGATGCTTTTGTTAACTTTTTAGCGACTGAAAAAGACCTTTATGGTGTGAAGAGTACATTAGCTCTTAATGAAGTTGAAGCTTTAGTACTCAATCAAGTAGAGGAAATTGTGTGAAACTCTTTCTCTCTTTTTTAGTCATGACATTTGTTGTCTATGCTACACCCATATTTACGCCTGAAAACAGTATAGAAATCAATGGTACAGCAAAAGACATGGTCTTAAAGAATGGGCATTTAATTGTTGCTACAGATATGGGTCATATTGAAATTTACGATATTGATAAAAGAGAAAAACTAGAAGAGATTACTTTACCTGATGTGAAAGATTTCATGGGAGATCTTATTCCTGCACGTATCATGAGTGCAGATGTATTCCATAATCAATATTTGCTTTTGAGTGACAGTGGAAAAGGTGGGTATTCAAATTTACATATTTATAAAAATAATAGATTAATACAACTTCTTTCTGCGAAAGATAAAGAAGCAATTATTAAAGCACGTTTTATTGATGAAACACATGTGCTGCTAGGATTTTTAAGTAACGAAGTTGCATTGTTAGATCTTGTGACTAAAAAAGAGCGTTACCGTGTACAGTTAAGTGAGTCGAAGTTTTCAGATTTTGCACTGAATGAAGCGAAAACAACTGTTGTGTTTTCATGTGAGAGTGGTGTGTTAAATCTTGTAGATGTGCAAAGTGGAAAAATAGTTAAAAATTTAGAAGGACAAAATGTAGACAATGTGTACAAAGTTGATTTTAAATCGGGTATGGTTTCAGGTGCAGGGCAAGACCAAAGAGGTTCGTTATATGAAGTGAGTAGTGCCAAGGGAGAGTACATTAAAGGTACTTTTCTTATTTATGGTACAGCCTTGAGTCCAAGTGCTTCTAAAGTTGCATTTGCTATGGATGAAAAGAATGATATTTCGGTGTATGATACACTTACAAAGTCAAAAATAGCATTACTTAAAGGGCAAAAGAGTACACTAAACGTAATACTTTTTCAGGATGAAAAACGACTCATTTCTGCAAGTGATGATAGCACAATAATGTTGTGGAATTTAGATAAAAAATAAGGATAAAATATGAATGTATCAAGTATTGTAGTTCAAGCGTTACCAGAGTATATTGATGGTCTGATAGAAACATTTAAGAATTCAGAAATCTGTGATTATCATCTCCATGATAAAGAAAGAGGAAAAATCATTATTACTGTTGAAGGTAAAGATGTAGGTGAAGAGATTGAGAAATTGGTAAGAATTCAAGAGATGCCTCATGTAATGGCAGCAGATATGATGATGACATACCAAGAAGATAGCCTTGATGCAGAGATTAAAAATCTTGAAGCACAAGACCCAGTTCCTGCGATGCTTAATGATGATAGTTTAGAGGCAAGAGACATTGTATATAACGGTGACTTGAAGAAAAAAGATTTTGGATTTTAGGAGTAAAGTATGGCAGGAATGATAGAATCAACGATTAAAACAAGTCCTTTAGGACGTTGGTACATTGAGTTAAATGATACCATGAAAGATGAAGAACCTATTTTTTGTATGGATGTTTTTGAATATGCAGATAAAGTAGAAGAACTGGGTAAAGAGTACGATGGTGCAGTAGAAGTGATTTGGTCTAGTGAGGAAGGTGTAACCCCTGAGCAGATTAATGAAGTACGTATGCAGATGAATGCATATGAAGCGGAACAAGAAGCTAAAAAAGAGAATGCTGAACACATGCCAGATGGCACACCAAATTTTAGTGCATAGAAGTGTTAAACGTACTGCGTGAACTTTATGGAGTAGGAATTCTTTTTTTCTACTACATGAAATATATTATTTTACTAGGCTGGCCAATTCTTCTTTATGGGCTAGAATATAAACCCAATATTATTATGGATATGCTTTGGGTCTATTGTTTAGCACTCATGACAAAAGATTTTATTCTTAAATATGTATTCAAAAAGAAGTATTGTGATTTAGATACATGTTCTTCATCTAAAAAAAAATAAAATTTACCCCTATTTCGCTATAATCAAACAATTATAATAAAGGATAGACTATGTCAACTATTGCACAAGCCTATATATTTTTTGGTTCTACTCAAGAGAATAAAACACAACAACAAGAGCGTATGAGTCCTTATGATGGAGTAGTGGTTTCACAAGCCCCCTTATGTGATGCTGCCGATACAACTAGAGCATTAAAAATTGCTAAAGTTGCAAGTAAATCAGTAGGTAAAGTACCACTTTCTCAACGTATTTTATGGCTTGAAGATGTAGCTAAAAATCTTACTATGGCTAAAGAAGCGTTTGCCTTAATGCTTGCCAAAGAAGTAGCTAAACCTATTGCTTTTGCACGAATAGAAGTTGAACGTTGTGTTGAAACCATCCGATTGACGGCTATGGAGCTTGCCAATTTACATGGAGAAACGATTCCTACCGATATTATGCCTAGTGGGAAAAAAACATTGGCATACTTTAGAAGAGAACCCGTAGGTGTGGTAGCATGTATTACTCCTTTTAATTTTCCACTTAATCTTGTTGCCCATAAAATTGCTCCTGCTTTAGGAGCAGGAAATACGGTAGTGCTAAAGCCTACACCAGAAGCACCAATGACTGCCTATATGTTTGCAAAACTTTTTATAGAGTCAGAGTATGCAAGTAAAGATGCGTTAAGTGTCGTTTATGGGGATGCAGAGGTAGGTTCAACACTTGTAAAAAGTGATATTCCACGTGTTATTAGTTTTACAGGTTCTGTACCAGTAGGAAATATTATTACCAAACAAGCGGGTATTAAAAAGGTAAGTTTAGAGTTAGGAGGCAATGCTGCTACCTATATTGATAGCAGTGCAGATGTAAAAGTTGCAGCTACACGTTGTGCTTTTGGTGCCTTTGTAAACTCAGGACAAGTGTGTATCTCCTTACAACGTATTTATGTCAATGCAGAAGTGTATGATGATTTTGCACAAGCAATGGCTCAAGAAACACAAAAGCTTAAAGTAGGCTCACCGTATGAAGAAGATACATTCTTAGGACCATTAATTGATGATGAGTCTCAAGAACGTGCCAATAGTTGGGTAGCCTCGGCTATGAAAGAAGGAGCAAAAGTTTTAACGGGCGGTGTTACCCCTAAAGGTATTTTTGCTCCAACTGTGATGGCAGATGTTACAGATGATATGGCAATCATCTGTGAAGAGGTATTTGCACCTATTGTAAGCCTTATTAAAGTGTCTAGTTATGAAGTAGCCATAGAAAAAATGAATCATTCTCCATACGGTTTACAGTTTTCTATTTTTACAAATGATTTACGTTTAACACAACGATTTATTGATGATGCTGAGTGTGGGGGTGTGGTGATTAATGATATCCCAACACTACGTTTTGACGTGCAACCATATGGGGGGTCTAAACTTTCAGGTGTAGGACGAGAAGGTCCAAAATGGGCACTTGAAGAGTTTACCGAAGTCAAATCTATCGTTATCTGTTAATTTATTTATGGTATTTTACGTGAAATAACGTTAAAGGTACAAACATGGATTATATGTTCAAAGCAGGGTTCTTAGGCACAAGAGCACCTTTTTTTATGGATTTTGTTACTTTAATTGTAGCACTTCTTCCTCTACTGGTAGGGATGGCTATTTTTATGGCAAAAAAACGTGACTATAGGTTACATAATTATGCACAAACTATTATATTTATTATATCAGTGGTAGTCGTAGGATATTTTGAATATGGCGTACGATTGGGTGGAGGTTATGATGCCTTTATTAAAGAAACGCAAGTGTCACATAGTTATCTTTTTATGGTCTTAATGGTGCATATTGTCATAGCAGTATTGACTTTAGGTATTTGGGCAAGTACACTATTTAAAGCAAAAAAAGATTACCAAGCAGGTTTACCTGGACCCTATAGTCATTCACATAAACGTGCAGGTATTCGTACCTATATAGGCATAGTTCTTACATCATTTTCAGGTGTATGGATTTATTTACTGCTGTTTGTTATCTCATGAAAAAGGTAGCTCTCTCTGCTTGTTTATTGGGTAATAATTGCCGATATAATGCAGAAATTAAAAGTGATGAACAACTTCTTTCTCAACTAAGAGAGGTAGAGTTAATTGCTTTTTGTCCTGAAGATTTTTGTTATGGTACGCCTCGACCTTCTATGGATTTAATTTCTACTGCACAAGGTAATAAAGCACTTTCAAACCTTAGTGGGCTAGACTTAAGTTCACCAATTGTTGCTTATGCTGATGACTTTTTTCATAAACATCATGACATCGCATTGTTTATAGGGAAAGACAGAAGTCCAAGTTGTGGTGTACGAAGTGCAAAACTGTATGACAAAGAAAAAAACTTACTTTCTAGTAGTGAAGCAGGGCTTATGTCAAAAGAAGCTTTAAAACGTGGAATACCATCAATCGATGCAGAAAAATTTAAAGGAATAGTATGAAGTTTATAAGTGTATTTATTTTAATCAGTGTCTCTCTTTTTGCAAATTATGCTCAAGAAGATATTACTAAGCAAGCTATTGTGAAAATTTACACTACAGCTAAAGTACCTGACTATCAAGTACCTTGGGCAAGTACCATACAACGTAGTACAGGTTCAGGCTCTATTATTGAGGGGGGATATATTTTAACCAATGCCCATGTAGTAGCTAACCAAGCCTTTATTGAAGTACAGCGTTATGGACAACGTAAACGTTATGTGGCAAAGGTGTATGCTGTATCTCATCAGGCAGACCTTGCACTTATTAAAGTGGAAGAAGCACAATTTTATAATGGTGTGATTCCCCTACACTTTGGTGGATTACCAAAAATAGAACAAAGAATAGTGGTCTATGGATACCCTATGGGAGGAAGTACACTCTCTGCAACGATAGGGGTAGTTTCACGGGTAGAACATCATACTTATGTACACAGTGGTGAAATGTTTTTATCAATACAAGTTGATGCTGCGATTAATCCTGGAAACTCAGGAGGACCAGCTCTTTCTGGAGGTAAAATTGTAGGTGTGGTAATGCAAGGTATTACCAATTCTCAAAATATTGGTTATTTGGTTCCTATACGTATGGTCAAGCATTTTATTGATGACATGAAAGATGGTAAGTATGATGGTTTTGCTGATTTGGGTTTAGGTACACAAAAATTAGAAAACCCTACGTTAAGACGCTATTACCATTTAGATGAAAATATGACAGGAAAACTAGTAGATATTATTGTAGAACACTCCTCTTTAAATGGTTTACTTAAAACAGGTGATATATTAACTAAGATTAATAATTATAACGTGGAAGATGATGGAACCGTTGCGTTTAGAGAACATGAATATACAGATTTTCATTATGTGGTTGATGGGTATCAAATGGATGAGAATGTAACCTTGGGTATTATTCGAGATAAAAAAGCTATGGAAGTGAATGCAACACTTAAATATACAGCAGATGATATGTATTTGGTGAAGACCACACGTTATGATGAAATGCCACGTTATTTTATTTATGGTGGATATGTTTTTTCTCCATTGACACGTAACTTAATTCGTTCAACCAATCGTAACCGCTTATCTTTGTCTTATTTAGCTGGAAAATGGCAAACCAAAGAGCAAAAAGAAGTGGTTGTTCTTTTAAAAGTCTTAGCATCAAACTTTACACGTGGTAATAATGGTTTTGGTATGTGGCCTATTGCAAAGATAAATGGTAAAAAGTTTAAAGATTTTGAAGATTTTTATCAAAAAATGCAAGCAGGAAAAGAAAAATATATTGTCTTAGAAGATACAGATGGGGTGAAAGTAGTGATAGATAAAGAAGAAGCTCAAGCAACACAGGCTGAATTACTGAAAAAATATAATATTCAGTTTGCTTCTTCAAAAGAGTTACGAAAATAGTTATTCGTACTTTTTAAATTGTTCTAGCCAATCCTTGTCTTCTTGGCTTAGTGTACCTACACGTTCTAAAAGTTTTGCTTTTGTATGGTTGAGGTCATCAAGTGTAAGGTATGCCAATAGAGTAGGGTTTATAGTTGGTTCTTCTCTACCATAGGCAATCAATTTTTCTATCTCGGCTAATACTATTTCTTTTTCATTTTTCATACGATATACTACCTAAAAAATTATAAGGATTATATATGTTACAAGTTGGAGACTGTATTCCAGAATTTTGTTTACCCAATCAAGATGAAGAGGAGATCTGCTTTCGAGATATTAAAGGAAGTTGGATTGTACTTTATTTTTATCCTAAAGATAACACCCCTGGATGTACAACACAAGCCTGTGCATTTACGGAAGCAGAAGCAGAATTTATGGATATGAATGCACGTATTTTAGGTGTAAGTCCAGATAGTCCTGAAAAACACAGAAAATTTATTGAAAAAAAAGAGCTTACAATTACATTGCTCTCAGATGAAGATAAAGCATTATGTAATCTTTTGGGAGTATGGCAACTTAAAAAGTTTATGGGTAAAGAGTATATGGGGGTAGTACGTTCTACTTTTATTATTAGTCCTGAAGGTAAAGTAGCGGCTGTATGGGAAAAGGTGAGGGTAAAAGGACACGTTGAAATAGTGAGAGAAAAATTGATTGAACTTCAAGCGTAGATACTTTTAAAGAATATTTGGGTATAATCGCGTTCCTTATTTCTGTAAGAGATTTGGAAAATACACATGTAGTTATTCCTTGCACGGTTGTGTAACTCTACTTTTAGAGTAAACATTGAGGACTACAGCGGATTAAACCTAGTGATGAAGCCATTATGTGCTTTTAACTGAGCATTTTTATTGAACCACTTCAGCAGTGGGCTCATACGACTGGTCGTATTGAGAGAAATAGAATGTTCTATTAATATTATATACCAAGGAGAAACTTATGGTAACAATGAAAGACCTATTGGAGTGTGGAGTACACTTCGGACACCAAACAAGAAGATGGAATCCAAAAATGAAGAAATTTATTTTCGGTGCTAGAAAAAATATCTATATTATTGACCTTCAAAAAACACTTAGATACTTTAAATATACTTACAACGTAGTAAGAGATGCAGCAGCTGAAGGACAAACAGTTCTTTTTGTTGGTACTAAAAAACAAGCAAGACAAGCAGTAAAAGAGCACGCTGAAAGATGTGGTATGCCTTACGTTGCTACAAGATGGTTAGGTGGAATGTTAACAAACTACCCAACAATGAAAAAATCTATCAGAAAACTTGAAATCA
>Ga0256826_1000439_pt1 | contig 25156 bp, 23 predicted proteins | sample CV79metaG_FD_185975 | JGI IMG/M metagenome (GOLD analysis project Ga0256826, IMG submission 185975) | Hydrothermal vent microbial communities from East Pacific Rise, Pacific Ocean - CV79 | ecosystem: Environmental > Aquatic > Marine > Hydrothermal vents | place: Pacific Ocean: East Pacific Rise...
TTAGACAGGTTCAAAAGGTTTTAAACTTCATAAAAGAGATGGATGAAGAAAAGAAGATCATTGCTACTACATGTCATGGCTCATGGATAACAATCTCAGCAAAAATAATGAGAGGAAAAACTGCGACTTGCTACAAGGGTATGAAAGATGATCTTATCAATGCTGGGTGCAACTATGTTGAAGAAGATGTAGTAGTTGATGGGCACTTCATCTCTGCCCCTCATTTTAGAAATAATCATCAGTGGCTTAAAGCTATAATAACAAAATATAAAAGTTAAAATGCATCATCTAAGTTAATAATATTTTTCTTAGGAATGGATAAATAATTAATTAAATATTTTTCAACTACCTCAGTTCTATCAAAGAGACTGTTGATAATAAAAATATTCTTAGTATTTTTAATTTTATCAATATGATAAATAACTTTTCCATTAAGATAAGTTCCATTTCTTTCACTGTTTTTATCTACAATATAAGCAATTTTATTACTACATATATTTAATATCAAATCGGCACCTGTTCCTGCACCATAAACAACAATATCACAGTCTAAGGGTATCGCATCTACCTTAGTATTTAACATATTAATAAATTGAAGGTACTCTAAACTTTTTACTTTATTTTTTGTTTTATAGAAATCTGAATTTAAAAGATTACTTGTTGCTATGTCATCTGAAATAAATCTATATTTATTGTCCAGAATAGATGACAATTCTTTTAAATCTTCGTTAATGCACCTTTCAACTTTTTTAACTTTAGCATCAATAAAAGGTATTATATTTTCTTTATCACTGCTCCACTTGTCTCTTATAATTTGCATACTTTTTTTAGCATTATCACCTAACAGTAAACAATTTGAGATATCTAATTTTTTAATTAAATTTTGAGAATACAATAATCCGTTATAGTTATCAACAATATACTCATTTGCAGTTGGTAAATTTGGAGCGATTACACACTTACCAAGTGTCATAGCTTCTAAAAAAGCCTGTCCAATGCCTTCATAAAATCTAGGAGCTATAAAGATATCGCACTTATTTATACACTCTTTTAATTCTTCTTGAGAATCGAACCAACTTGAAAATGTAATATTATAGTCCACTATATCTTCTTGACTTGGCCTTTCAAACCAGAGATCATCATCTTCGTTCTCAGACACTCTATGCATATGAACAGAATTTATCTCCTCTAAATTTAATAATTTTTTTACTAAACTCCAAGTAATATCACTACTTCTTTGCCAAAAAAAGACATTAAATTTATTATTATGATGTATATTTTTTTTAGACTCTATATTCACTGTTGGGGAGTATTGCAAATATAAATTATTTTTAAAACCTAAAAACTCTAATTTTTGATACATACTAAATGAAAAACAGATAACTTTATACTGAATATATTTTTCCCAATCAGAATAGCTCATTGATATATCATTATCATACATTGGTATTAAAATAACATTCTTATATTTCAAAAAATCTAAGAATTCAATACTAGGTATAACTTGCCAAAAAACAATTGCATAATAATCTTTCTTGTTTATATTGTTTATTTCTAATTTTAAATCATTATCTACTGATGATGGAACTGTAGAAAAAAAATCAACACTATAATTTTTTTTTAATATATCAATGAAAAACTTACTTGATAATGTCTTTTGATGAAAAGTATGCCCTATATATAGTATTTTTTTCACAACTCATTCTCCATTAAAAAATCACTTAAATTGATTATTCTATTACTTATATTATTTTTTATTAACTCTTTGGATACTTCATTAAATCTATCCACTAAAGATACTATTACAACGATATCACTTTTTATAGTAGGGAAACTACTTATATGAAAGACTCGCTTATTATCTGTTTTATTTATGTCACTATCAATAAAAAACAATATTTTATCTATTAACAATTCATCTAAGAATTTACCAGTAGACCCATATCCATAAACTATATATTGACTCTGACTATAAGTAAGTAAATTCTTATATAGTAATTTAATGTCTGGTAGTTTCAATAAATTTTTATAAAGATTCAATTCTTGCTTCTGCGATATTGAATAATTTTCACCTATAATAGTTTTATACAAATCATTATACTCTTTTGCGACTTTGTCTTTTAGAAAATATTTTTTAATCTTACTGCTTGCATTCTGTGACATTTTTTTATAGCTTTTATAATTTAAAATAAAGTTTATTCCACAAGCTAAATCTTTACTATCAGATTTATTTGCTAAATATCCATTTTGTTTATGATCAATAATAAAATCTGGACCACCAGCGCCTTTAAATGACACCACGGGAGTTCCACAATGCATAGCTTCAGCAACTGTTTTTCCAAATGGCTCATAAAGAGAAGGAGCTACAAAAACATCACTAGCACTATAAATAGCTCTCAAAAATTCATCATCTTTTATATAACCTAAATACTTAAAGTTACAAGGTATTTTTTCTAGTTTAGATTCATCGATTTCACCAAAGATAAGTACAAAAATATTTTTTTCTATATAGTTTAATGCTTGTAAAAAATATTCAAATCCTTTATGTAGATCATTTAAAGAGTTAGCTCCGATAGTAACTATTTGCTTTGAAGTTTTTAAATTTAAGATATCAAAAGCAAACTTTTTTTCCATAGGATAATATTTTTCATTATCTATATTATTATGAATTGTTACTATATTTTTGTTAAATAAAAAACTTTTACTTGCTTGTTGTGACATATAAGGGCTAATCCCAACGATAGTAAGATTTAAGTTCTGAAACTCTTTTTTCTTTCTTTCTAAATTTTGTCTTGTTAAATCCTTTGGATTAGTACTTTGTAGTATAGGGCATTTACCACAATCTTCTTCAAAGCGATCACATAAAAGTGGATGGTGACAACCTCCTGTCATCATAGCCCAATCTCTCAATGTCCAAACAATAGGCTTATTGAATTTAGACAAATCTTCAATTGAAAAAAAACCATGACCTTGCCAATGAATATGTATTATATCTGGATTTAATTGCTTAATTATCTGTAATAATTGTGGAGAGTCTAATAAATTACTATTCATCATTAAAGGCTCTTTATTTATATATAGCCTCTCTGGAACATGCTCTAAATTTTTTCGTTCTTCTCGTTGTTTATCATTATACAGTTCGATTGTATACTTATCATTAGAGTCTTTTTGAGCAACAATTAACCATGAATCAACACCAATATTTCGTAATTCATTGTGTAAAATAAACATCCCCTTAGCTGCACCGCCAAGGATATCCCAATAATTTAAATGTACTACCCTCATTTAGTTTAAGAATAACATTGTTGAACTCTAGAAATATTAACTTCTAGTATTTTTGTTTTATCTATATGGCATGTATTTAATAGAAATTCTTTTATACTATTTTCATGACCTAATGAAGAGATAAAGATATAATCATTATTACCGATTAGTATATCTGTAGGTAAAATCTTTATATTGTGTTCTTGTGATAATATTTTATAATTATGGTCTACAATATAAATAATATTTTCTTTATATTTATGATAAACCAACTCCCCAATACTTCCAAAACCATAAAGTATAAACTTTTTTTCATTTAATAATATATCTAACTGAGGATATAAATTATTTAGTAATTTTGGTAAAAATTGATTATGTGTAGGAGTGCTGACTAAATGTTTATAGAATCCACTTTGAAAAATATCTTCTTTATTTGGTAAATATTGAGATTGCAAATAAATAGCTTCTGCCCAAGCTAAAATATTATTTTGTTGTGAAATACCACCTTCTAAAGAACGTGCTAATGCTCTATCAAGAAATTTGAACTTATATTGAGCCATATAGCATCTAAAGAAAAACCCATAGTCAGAAGAAATTCTTAAGCTACTGTCAAACTTAAAATCTTTCATAACTGACATTTTAGTGTATGATGCTTGATGATTTACAAAAACTGAATCATATGCAGAACTTAAACCCAAAGTTTTCCCATATTCATTATAATTTTTTCCTCTAACAATATCACCACATATAATGTGATAATCCTGCATTAATAAGTCCGAAATACTTAAAATAGTTTCACTATCATAAAACATATCTCCTGCATTCATAAAATTAATCCATTGACCCGTTGCTCTGTCAATACCTTTATTCATAGCATCATATAAACCATTATCAGGTTCACTACACCAATATGTAATATATTTTTCATACTTTTTTATAATATCTACTGTTCCATCATTACTATTACCATCAATGATTATATATTCTATATTTTTATACTTTTGTGCTATTACACTTTGAATAGTTTTCTCTAAGTACTCTTCTGCATTATAGGTAATTGTCACTACTGTAACTATTTGTTTTTTAGTATTAATTTACATATCCTCATAATTTACATATTAAAAGTAATAATTTTATCTTTATCAATTTTCAACTCTTCTGTTAAATATTTAATAATACCTATTTCTCGACCAAAAACACTAATAATTATATTATCAAAAGAGAGATTATTTAAGTTGCTGGGGTGATTATCTTTATCTGATATATCAACACAAGCTACAATTTGTTTTTCCATCAAAGAGTATATAATCTTACCAATAGTTCCTGTTCCATAAATAATATATCGTTTATCTAAGAGTTTTAACTCTTCCACTTGAGTATAAAACTTATTTAAACTGTGTGAAAATTGATAATTATTTTCATAAGTTATATTATCATAATTCTTTACAATAGTATCATTCTTATTAGTATATTTATGTTTTGAATAACCAAAAATCAAATCAGTATAATTCTCAATCAAACTGTATATACTCTGTGGATTTGGATTCCAGTTTTCCTGATTATAAAATATAACCTCTGTATAAAATGGATTCCAATGATTAATATATCGTTCAAAGTTACTATTATCAGACCATACAAGATGTTTTAAACCACATAAGCTAGCTAAATGCATTGGCCCACTACTAGGTCCTACAATTAATTTAGAATTATTCATAATACTGACGAGAGCATCCAACTTTATATCACGTAAATCATCTGTACCATCAATAACAAATGCTTCTTTATTACCAATACAAGCAATTTTTAATGTTTTTGGAAGAAGAGTATACAACTGTCTCCATTGAGAGATATCCCAATTTCTATCATTACCAGTCTTTTTATTTCTACAATGAAAAATTATATCGTAACCTGTTTTAAGTATACTACTTGTGTACCTATAAAATAGTTGTTGAGTAAAAAATTTTGTTTTATTCTCTGATAAATAACCAATATCAAATTTTCCACTTATATAGGTATCATGAGGTATTTTGTCTTTATAATTCTCTTTGTTTTCACAATTTAAACATCTCCACCCATCTGTATCCCAACCATCAGGATCAAATTCTATATACTCATCACAAAAATCTTCATATAATATTTTATTATTTATTCTACCTATCACTATTGTTCTATCATATTCTTGTGATAATTTTCTAATATAACCTTGCCAACAAAAAAGTTCCCAACCAAATTCACCAATCCATGGACCAACCAATAAAGTACTCTGTTTTTTCATTATTAATTCTTTTGTAAGGATAAAGTAACAATTTTATCCTTTTTAATACTTAATTGATTCACTAAATAGCCAATAATACTTTCTTCTCTTCCTAATACACTTATAATAATTTTATCATATTTAATAGTTTGTAATTTTTCAGGATGATTATCTTTATCAGCTATATCTACATAGCCTACTATTTTTTCAGGGATTATTGCTTGTATTATTTTTCCTATTGTTCCATAACCATAAATAATATAGCTTTTATCTTCTAGTGCCATTAGACTAGAATAAAAAATACTAGATATTTTTACAAACTCAAATTGTTTTTCTTGTTTCATTTTTAGAGCTATTATTTCATTATATCTAATAGTAAACTGCTCCAAAACTAAGGATTCTTCTTCCCCATATTTATCTTCTCTTTTACTACTAATACGAGTTAATTCTAATAGTCCTGTCTTATAGTTATCAAAATTTAAATATTTATCAAAAAAATCTATTGCATTATTATTTAATGTATTTCGCCTATACCCTTCTAGTATAGGGATTATTTCATCCATATTATTAATCGTAAACCCTGCCTTACAATTACTTAATTTCTTAGATAAAATGTCATTTTTTGTTGTAATTACAGGTAAGCCATTTTGTAAATATGTAGATATTTTACCAGAAGCGAACCCTATATATTTTAAATTATCGCCAGTATAGATGCTACTAAAATCTGGACAATACAATGCAAGACCTATATCAGCATTATGAACTAATTTATACATAGTTTCCGTTGTATTAACTTGCATATTTGAAAAATAAACATTTTGCATTTTATCTATATTTGTGATTTGGCTAACTTTATTTTTAGAATCACCATATCTATCATGAAACACTATCACCCAATCTTTGGGTAGACTACCTGAAATACTCAATATTTTATCAATACATGACCATTTAGAGATAGAACCCATAAAAAGTAATATTTTTATATTTTTACCAAGCTTAAATTCTTCATGAAAAAAAGTTGTTTTTGTATACTTCTTTCTTATGCTTGATGCTACTGGAATATAAATCATTTTTTTTAAAGGTATTTTATTTTCATTTGATAGTTGTCTGGCTCTTTCAGAATCTTGAATCACTACAAAAGAAACATTTTTAGATGCAATTATCTCTATATCTTTAAAGCCATAAGAAGTTTCATGCTTAAAAAATATTTCATAAGAAATAGATCCATATGGTATATTTTGAATATTTGATATTAAATAAGCTAAAATCAATCCTAGTCTATCTACCCCTATAACTATGTCATAGTTCTTTTTTATATACTCATAAAAAAAAGAATCTATAAAATCTTTATTTGACAATAAATTTAGCTCACTATATATACTAGCATACTCAATTATATTCAAATCTTCAATATTAAATTCTAAATCTTTATTTTCTTTTATTCTAGGTATTAATACATCTAAATTATAGTGTTGGGAATATAGTTGAATAATGCTATATAAATTTGGATTATTAAAGATATTTCCTTCAGGATGTATTATTAATAATCTGCTCTTTATATTATTCATATTTAGATTCTTATTACCCACACTACATTCCAACTATTAAAATCTGGACTTTTACTCTTCATCCACTCATATTTATTTTCTATTTTAAATCCAACCTGCTTACATATCATTTCCAACTCTGTGTCAAAAAAATATCTCATTTGATGAAGCTCTTTTTTTTCTATAATTTGATTACTTTCTTTATCTTCTATAAAAATATTATAATCAACATCTACAATGTTCTCTTGTACATGTAAAGTTGGTTCAGATATTCTAACTATTTTAATCTTTGTATCTTCAAGTCTTTTTACTCTATTTACTGGTAAATCTGTTAAAACAGCAGGTCCATACCAAAAATCGAATATAAAAATACCATCGTTTGTTAAATGACTTTTTGCTACTTCAAAAGCTTTTATCAATTCATCATTAGAATTTTGATAACTCATCACATGAAAAAGTGATACAACTACATCAAATTTCTTTTCAAGTTCTAACTCTTTAATACTAGAGTGAGTAAAATTTAGCTTAGCTTCTTTTCCTACTCTTCTACCCTCTGCAACTTTAAGCATATCCTCACTCAAATCTATTCCGTGAACACTATATCCTTTGTCACAAAGAAGCTCAGCATGTTTACCCGTACCACATCCCATGTCTAATATTGTATTAGTATTTGGTCTATTTTGTCTTATTAACTTATTTATATACTCTACTTCAGTATAATAATCTTTATCACTATATACTAAATCATAATATTGTGAATATAAATCTCCAAATTTACTCATGCTAAAACCTTATGAAGTACACCAGATACTTCTTTCATCTGTTCTATAGTTAGGGCTAAACCACTAGGAATATAAAAACCTTGTTCATAAAGTTTTTCACTATTTTCTAAATTATCTTCTAAAAATAAACCCATTTTATTAAATACTGGTTGCTTGTGCATAGGATAAAAAAATGGACGTGTCCCTATTTTATATTTAGACAATTCAGCCATCACTTCTTTAGCACTTTTAGTATACTCATCTTTCAATACAATAGCATATACCCAATAGATGTTTTCACAATATTTTATTTTAGAAGTTGGTAATATAATTGTATTAAGATCTTTTAACAGTTCATTATACATATGCCCTATCCATCGTTTTTTTTCAATAATCATATCAATTTGTTCAAGTTGAGCCACACCTAAAGCAGCTTGAAGATTTGTCATTCTATAATTATATCCCAACTCTTTATGGACAAATCTATCATTACTAAAACATAGATTTCTAAGACTTTTTGCTCTGTTATCTAATTCTTTATTATTACAAAGAACCATTCCTCCCTCACCTGTCGTAATTTGCTTGTTTGGATAGAAACTAAATATACTAATATCTCCAAAACTACCACACTTTTTGCCCTTATACTCTTGACCTAACATCTGTGCAGCATCTTCTATAACTTTTAAATTATACTTTAATGCAAGGTTTAAAATAGGATCTATATCAACGGTTAATCCAAAAATATGAACGATCATTATGGCTTTTGTTCTATTTGTAATCTTAGCTTCTATATTCTCAACTATCATATTGAAATTTTTCAAATCACTATCTATTAAAACTGGTTTAATGCCCTGTTTAACAAGTGCTTGTGCACAAGAGATTATAGTAAATGTTGGTATTATAACTTCATCATCTTCTCTTAGCTGTAAAGCTGACACAGCTATATCTAATGCAGCAGTTCCACTGCTACAGGTAGTTGCATACTTACGTCCAACATAAGATGCTATATCTTCTTCAAACCTCTTAACAAAAGGTCCTTCAGAACTAATCCAACCACTATCTATACACTCATTAAGATATTTTTTTTCATTCCCATTAAATAATGGTGTATTTACAGGTATCATAACTTTATATTTACCTTATTATCTTCAACATGTGCAAACCTAGTTTTATCTTCATCACCAGCATAAGGACCTTGTTTTATCTCTATCATCTCTAAATCTTCAAGAACTTCAAAACCATGCCCACCACTAGCTAACAAAACAACATCACCTGCTTGAATAATTCTACTTTCTACATACAGTTGTTCTTGAGTGTAAAAATCTATTCTGAGTTTTCCTCTTCTAATTACTAAGACTTCCTGTGTTAACCTAACATCCCTTTTTACTTCATTATGAACATGAGCATCAATTTTTCTACCCTTTGCATGTGACATATATGCTAACTGTTGAGAGTAATCATTAGGTGTAAAAAACTCTACTCCATCTTTTTTGTAGTTACTTCTTATTATAATAGCTAATTGTTGATTTTTATAAAAAATTTGTTCCAATACATTAAACCTTTATTAAAGCATTTTTTAATGCCTTAAGATACTCATGTCCATATTTTAAATCAGGTTCCATATAATTACCTTCTGCCCACTCATTCCAAGCTTTTAGAAAAATAATTCTTTCTTCAGTTGGATACAATTCTTGAACTTTATCAATAGCATTCCTTACCATTTTTGTAAATAATTCAGGAGTTGATTTCTTTAATACTAGTCCTTTACTTTCACTTCTTGGAGTATTATCCCAATTAGGAATTATGAGTGGATATTCATCTTTTTTTAAAACATACTCATCTAAATATTGAACTAGTTCACAATACTCAAATACCTTTAAAAATTTATTTTTAGTCAATACTGGCTTTGTAAGCTTAGTAAAAGGAGCATTATCTACACTTCTATCACAATAGTATTCTTTTGCATTATCGGACATATGAGCAATAAAATAAAATTCTGATATATTTTCTTTCTTTGCTAATTCTTGCCAATACTCAATGAACTCTTTTGAACTAGGCAAATCAGCAGGATTATAAATTAGAAAAACTAATTTTCCATTGATTTTCATATATCTTTCATCTTTAAAAGCTTCTAATAAAGAGTAAAAATGAGCCTTATAATCATCTAGTCCAGGATATTTTTGTTCTATCAATATACGATTAGGAGCACCATGCCAAATACCAGACCATGTTTGATTTGCCCATCCTAAACAAAATGGAAAATCAGGTTCACCACTTTTAACTACTTCCTGAAATGGTCTCTCAAGTAACTGCTTAGCATTCCCAAACCAATAATGCCAATAACAAAAAGCTTCTATACCATATTCTCTTGCCATATCGGCTTGAGCTTTTCTAGTTTCTGCAACTCTTAAGTCATAATAACCTAAATCAGATGGTACCTTTGGTTGATAATGCCCTTCAAAGAGAGGTTTAGCTTTGCCAACATTTGTCCATTCCGTAAAACCTTTACCCCACCATTTATCATTTTCTGGTATTGGATGAAACTGTGGTAAATAAAATGCTATAACCCTTGCTCTCAAATTACTATTCACTATTAACCTTTGCATATAAACTATTTAAATTTCCCAAATCGATTTTTGGATTTTTAAAAATATTATTTTGTAAAATCTCACATAACTCATTGTAAAATACATTAGAGTCTAAATGAACTGCTTTCTTTAAGTACTCTTCATTTGAGAATGTTCCCCAATTTTGTATTTCAGAGAATACAATACTGTCAACATTTAAGCTCAAACCTAATTTAACAAACTCTATCATTTCATTAAAATTTTCTTTTTGGACTATCATACGAATAATATATGAAAATTTAAATCCACTATCCCTTAGATTTGATAAAAATTCTAAATTTTTTAAAAGTATTGTAAAATTACCACCTCTTCTCACAATACTGTATGTCTTATTTGTTGTAGCATCAACAGATACAGCAATCAAATCTATTCTATTTTGTATAGTTTTTAATGTAGTGTTCCAGGTTGTTTCGTTTAATAATAAACCATTTGTATCGATTCTTAGTTTTGCATTAGGTACAATATTCCAGTCAAAATTTGACAAAAGATTTTTATATGATGAGGCAGCAAATGGATCACCAGCACCACAGAGCCATAATTCTTTTAAGTTAGCTCCTATAGCAATTAATAGTTTAATTTGCTGATTGATTTTTTTAGTACTTTCATTAGAATCTAAAATTATTAAACTTTTTCTACAAGATGGGCAAGATAAATTACAAGAAGGATCTTCTTCAAATGAAAGTATTTCAGGTGTAATAAAATCTTTATTTAAAAAATAAGCATCCTCTTTTTTCATTAATTGATATGGGACTTGATACTCAAAAGAATTATTATTTACTTGAAAAATATTTTGCATAGCAGCACATTGTGAAATATCACAATATGAAAAATCTCCATCAACTAAAGACTCTCTTAAATCATTAAATTTATTACTATTCCAAATTTCTTCAATATTATTTTCATTAATATTACCAAAATTTTCAGAGATATAGCAGCATGTACTGATATTTCCATTTTCTTGTATTTCTGCATAAATAAAAGGATTTGGGCAAATATATCCCTTGAATTTCTTTTTGTAATTAAATTTTTTCATTTTAAACTATATTCTAAAAGTTTTGTTAAAATATATACAGAGATACTCAATAATGTAAAAAATAATATCTCTTTAGAAATACTTGTAGAGGGATTGTTAAGGATATTATCACTTACAAGTTCTATATTATTCTTACTAATATCTAATTCATTAATAAGTTGTTTTAAAATAGATTCCTTATACATACTAGCAATCAATATCATGTCATAGTTGAAATTTGATATTTGATTTGGATTTATAACTTTTATATTATTTATCATAGTTCCATACAACTCTTTATTATTATCAGTAAATGCAACTATATGATATTTATTAGAATAGTATTTATATGTGTTATACCCTCCTTTACCACATCCAAACACAATTACTTTCTTCATTCTTGACCTTTCTTATCAATTTCAATTTGCATTATTCTTAAAGATTTTAATAAATCATATATACCAGTAAGCAATACTATTAAAATCAAAGTCAATGTATATTTAGCAAACTCTTCACTAATAAAAATAGGAATAAATAATAAATTAAAATTTGCATGCATTATAAAAATAGCTTTATATACTTCTGTAACCTTAATAACAGAAATAAATTTTCTTAATATCAGGATATCTCTATTAACTCGAATATTGATAGTCGGATAAAGCTTGTAAGTACAATTATATATTCTATCAATATAGTCTAGTAAAGAAAATGCTATAATATTTAAAACCACTAGTAATGTTATAAAATTTGACTTATAATAAAATATAATTACTAGATATAGTATCATAACTTTTAAAACATCAGATAATTTATCATAAAAGTCTCCACTAATACTACTTCGTTTTGTAATCCTAGCTACTGTACCGTCACACAGATCAAGAATCATAGCTAAAATCCAAAATACTATAAAATAATATATGCTATACTGTAATAAAATAAAAGATAATATTGCACTTATATTTGATAGTGTTGTAATCGTATTAGGGCTAATATTAAAATGCAAAAATACTTTTGTAAATGGTACAGATAAGTTATATAAAAATTTAATTAAAACAAGATTTTTAGTGAAATCAGGGAAATATTTTTCATAATGTTTTTCTTTCAAAATCATCCTATTCTATCTTATTTAGACTATTGTTAGCCCGTTCATTATTATGAAGAGATACTTTCAAGTTTTTTAACTCAGCATCACTTATCCCATAGTCTTTAAACTCTGTAGAAACATTTAACTCTTTGAGTATCACTCTTAATTTTAATGATGATAATTCTCCAAATATTTCTTTAAGAGAATCATCTACAAAGTCATACTTACCAATAATATTATCAATTAACATAGGAAGTGTAAAACTACAAGCAATCCCATGATTTATACCTTTATGAGTTGTTATATAATAACTCATTGCATGTGCAATTGCAGTTTGTGTATTTGAAAAAGCTAAACCTGCATACATACATGCTTTCATAATATTATTTCTATACTTTAGGTTAGCTAAATTATTTGATACTAATGTTAAATTATCTATTATCAATGTAGCTGCTTTTATTGCATAGCTAATTGTAATCTCATTTGCATTTTTATTCCAAATGGATTCAAGTGCATGAGAGAGAGTATCTAATCCTGTTTGTATAGTTATTTCTTTTGGTACAGAGAGTGTTAAACTTGGATCATATATAGTAATTTCACTAAATAAATCAGGTAGATGAAGAGAGTATTTCTTTTTTTCATCCATATCCCAAATTGTTGCCCAAGGTGTTATTTCGCTTCCTGTTCCAGCTGTTGTAGGTATAGAGATTATAGGTATAAGCTTATAACCTTTTTTTGGTAGATCTCTTTTAATCATATCCTCTACAAACTGATACTCTTGAGTTTCATTATGAACTGCAAAAAATTTTGATGCATCTAAAACACTACCACCACCAACAGCTAATATAAGTTCAAAGTCTATCTCTCTTATTTTATTAAAAATAATTTTTAAATCTTTAAATTCTGGGTGAGATTTCACTTCAGATATAACATCAACTATATTACTTGTAAGAGATTTGATTCTGTCTACTAAACCTCTTTTTACAAATCCTTGTGAAGTTATCAGTAGGGTTTTTCTACCATTTATATACTGATCAATATTTTCTAATTCATTATTTCCATATACTATTTTAGTAGGTAAAAGGTAAGTGAAATTTTTATTCATTAAAATGTACTAACTTTAACTACAGATAAAGGAGGTCTTGGTGTTTCGTCATCAACTCCACACTTCACACATATAAATTTCAATTCTTTTGTAGATTTAACACCATTCATTATATCTCCAAAATTTTCTAAACTAGTTATTGTATTTTCAATCGTATTAATATTTGAACTCTTAGCGATGCTAATATAATCTACATGACTCTGATAAGTGTTTTGACCACCTGTAGACTTATTCTGTTCGTTATCAAAAAGTATGTAAGTTAAACCTATGTTTTGATATCTACCCGCAGTTGTAAGTCCACCCATATGCATAACAAACTCAGCATCACCACCACATACTACTACTTTTTTACCCGCCATAGAAGCACCAAGTCCAAGACTTAAAGCACCACCCATATTTCCAGCCATATAGAAGTTGTTAGTATCTGGCATAAAGCTATACATTTCTCTTGCAGTATTTCCAGTAGTTCCGATAAATAGTGTATCTGTATCTTTAAATTTTTCATTCATTAAAACTAAAAATTCACTTCTTGGAATATATCTAGATAAATCAAATTGGTGTTTCTTATCTAGTGCAACTTTTGTAAAACTATTTTTTTTTATAATACCTATCATAAAAGAACTATCACATCTATTTATTTGCTCTATTGCTGTTTCTAAATTTGTAGAATCTAAAACTACATGCTTGTACCCATATGCTTCAATAAGGGAGGGTAACTCAGTAGCTAGATGTTGATGCTGTATTTCGCTATCTCCATTTTCATAAGTTCTCCAAGATATTAAAATAGGAAATGTCACAACATAAGGTTTTAGTAAACTTGTAATATTACTTCCCATATTTGTAAGACCAGAACTTTGAACAATGACTATAGGTTTAGAACCACTCATTTTAAGCCCTGCGGCAATTGATACAGCTACAGCTTCACTAGCACTAGGGACATACTCTATATTCTCATTATTAATTACTTCATTTATAATATCCTTAACAAAACTACAAGGTACTACACAAAGGTGTGTATATTTATTGTCAATAAGGGTGTTTACAAATTTTATTGTATCGAGTGCCATTATTTAGTACCTGGAATTAAGTCTAAAATCTGATTAATAGATAGTAAATCTTTTTCTGCTTCCATACTTCTATCGTTATCTAAAATAGATTTTGCAACATTCATCATACATGGATATGCAGCTCTTAACATATGGTTAGCATAAATTACTATATTGATTCCAGCTTTACATAGATCTTTTGCTGTTATCTGGTTATAAGAGGTTGGTACTACAATAATTGGGATATTCTCATTGTACTCTCTTAAAATTTTACAAAATTCTAAAACTTCATCAGGCTCTTTCATACGAGAATGGATCATAATTCCATCTGATCCAGCTTCTATATAAGCTTTTGCACGATTAACTGCATCATCCATTCCCGCTTCTAAAATAAGACTCTCAATTCTTGATATAACCATAAAATCATCAGTGATTTGTGCAGATTTACCCATCTTGATTTTATTACAAAAATTTTCAATAGTATCTTGTGTTTGAGGAACATCATTTCCAAATAGGGAGTTCTTTTTTAATCCTATTTTATCTTCAATAATAACAGCACTTATACCTGTTCTTTCTAATGTTCTAACAGTAAATGCAAAGTGTTCAGCAATTCCACCTGTATCTGCATCATAAATCATTGGTTTAGTTGTAACTTCAAATATTTCATTAATTGTATTTATTCTTGTACTAACATCAACTGTTTCAATATCTGGTTTACCCTTTGAAGTTGAGTCAGTTAAAGAGCTTGACCACATACCATCATACTCTACACCTATATCACTTTTTATAGTTTCAACTATTAACCCACTAAGTGCATTATGTGATTCCATAATTCTTATAATATCTTTAGAATCAATAAGTCTTCTTAATCTACTTCTTCTAATATCTGGTGTCGTTCCTATTTCTCTTAGAGAGTTGTTAAGATCAGTTGAACATATTCCATCAGTATACATAGGTTCAACAAGTTCACCACCCCATTGTTTTAGTATTTCAATAACTTGTTCTCTAGTTTTAGATTGTATACCCTCTCTCCAGTCTGTACCATGTACCACAATATTAGGTTTTAATTTTTCTAAATTTGCTCTATAATCTAATGTATTTTGAGGAATAACCTCTATAACACCTTTAATATTTTCTATAACTTCCTTTCTTTGTTCATAAGTCATATAAGGGAGTCTTTTATAAGATGCTATTGCTTTGTCTGTTAAAAGACCTACTGTTACTTCTCCAAGCTTTGCTGCTTCTTTTAAGATATTTATATGTCCTGGGTGTACTAAATCAGCACTCATTCCTACATATATTTTTTTCACATCCTATCCTCATATAAATTATTCAGAAAAACTTTAAACTTTTTAGATGGTGAACTATATAAATTTAAAAAATTATTTCTTACTTGTTGAACTTCATCAGAATACCACCAAACATATGGATCTATAATGATTTTATTTATAAAAGAAGCCATAGAAGAAGGGGATTTTTGTAAAATACCAACACTCTCTAATTGTTCAAATATATCAAGATACTCTTCTTCAATATAGCTAAATTCTTTACTATACCAAGTAATTAAGGGTACTCCATAATATAAATCTTCAAAAAATGCTGTTCCAATATTCCCAATTATTACCAATTTGCATTTACTTATAAACTCTATATTACCATACCCGAGTTCTTTATTATGAGCTAAAGACTTCAGAGATTTAAATCGTTTTGTATATTCATAATCAATGTCAAATAATTGATTCCTATAAGATGGATACTGTTTATAAGTTATCTGCTCTTTTGAACTAATTGATAATCCATCAAAAACTATTTTCATATTATGAAAATAGTTTTCTTGTGCAGCATTATTAAGATAATGTCCATTAATAAAATCAGTATCATATAAATGACTATTTCCATAACCTACAAATAGAACATCAACATTCTTTTTATCTTTTATGTAGCTACTCTCTATTCTCCACATTCCTGTAGATATTAAATTTGATATTTTATTATTTTTCCATCCATAAGAGATATAATTATCTACCATTCTATATAAAAATACTGCATAATTATTTTTTATGTAATTTGTATGTCCATGCTCTAAAGAGTAATGTAAAATTCCTTTATTTTTTGCAATAGCTAAAAATAAAGATAGTTTATCATTCGACATCCAGTTCTCACAGAGAATATATTTTGCCTTACTAAAATCAACCTTGTTGTATTCTGTATAAATATTATGAAAATTCTCTAAATAAGTTTGTGGTAATAAATACTTTATTGAATTAAAAAAAAACTTATCAAATTCATCATAGAATAGAGACTCTTCAAAGACCAATGCATCTCTTATACTTTTATTCTTAAAGTGATTTTCAATATAAAAATCAGGTAAATAAAAATTTTTTATACCTTTGTTAATATCTTTACAGATTAACGGATCAATATAGGTATCTAAAATATTAACTTTTTCTAATTTTAATTTAGAAAAATCATATACAGTTGAATTGCTATTATCTATTACAGTTTCATCATGATAATCAACAGTATCAAATGTGTAATCAGGATAAAATGTTTTTATATAAATGGAAAAAATCTGTTCTTGATAAAAATCATCAATCATTAAACTAAATAAACTATCAGGGCTACTGTTGACATAACGATATAAATCACTATTTAAAACTTTTACTTGATGTTTAGTTATATCAAAATTATTAAACTTGTTAAACCGTATCCACAAGGACATAATAACTCTAATTATATATAAATTAAAAGATTTATCCCAAAAATCTTGATCTAAAGATATATTGTGAATTTGATTTAATTTATTTGCTAGTACTTCTTTATAAAAATTGTACTTATTTAAAATAAATTGTGTCTGTTGTTCCATATCTTTAGAATTTAAAATTAATTCATTTGGAACTGAATATGATTTTTTTTCAAAATTACTTTTTAAAGATTTAGATGTTAAAAAGAAACTGTTAATACTTTCATCATAAATAGTTATATTTGAAATAATAAAATTAGACTTCATTCTAAGATAATCGACTAAAAAGCATGTTCTGTAAAGCCACTTTTATCATTAAATGGATAGAAAGTTGCAAATATATTTAAATCTTCAAGATTATCACCTATCAATGTAAACCATAAACAATCAACAGAATCTACTTTTAAATCAAAATTATTTATATCTAAAAGTTGGTTACCTTGAATGATAATATCTTTTTTAAAAACTAATCCATGTGTGCCATAAATTTTAAATTCTAACTCTCGATTATCAATGCAATTATCATCAAATTCATTATAAAATATAGATATTATAGAATTTCCTTGTTCTTTACCTGGTCGAAGCAATCCCCAATGCCAATGAAGAGGAGACTTATTATAATCACCAACAAAAATACCAGTTGAGCACTCGCTATCAACACTTTTATTTGGCCATTTTCCAACAGAAGCAGATATTAATCTTGAGGGAAGGTTAGAGCCTTCGGAGTGTATATTGAGCTGTTTAAATGGTTTAACATCAATTACTTGTAATAAGTCAGATTTAAATTCAGTATTATTAATAAGTATTTTTTTATCTGTTACTACAGGATAAAAGATACAATAACCATCTAGTAAGTCGGGATGATTAAAATAAGCCTTTGAACTTATTGCATCTGGTTGACTTAAAACCCCGAAATCAAAATTTGTATGAGTGAATTGAATTTCATTAGCATAAGTGATATTTTTATTTTCACTATTTAAAACTGACATATTACCACACATCATTCTAGGGAAAACCCCATTAAGATTATCAATAGAAAGTTTTGCATGTCCCAAATAATTATTTAAAATAGATTTTAAATTTTTAAATTTTTCATCTACATATATAAAAACAGTTTCATATTCATTAACATACTGTTGCCACTCTTTAGTTAATTTTTCATTATTATAATTGACTATTTCTAAAGAGAATGTTAAGTATCCGCTTGTTGCACCATTATGAAAAACAATAAATGATCTTACATTTTCATTATCTCGTAAAGTAATACCTGTTTCTTTTGTTTTTGAAAGATCTATAGAAGTCCCTATTTCTTTGGATTCTAATGCTCGGCCATAGGTATGAAGTGCACAAACACTTTTAGCGGAAGATATTGAGACTACAACTGCTGAAAATGGTACCGCTATATTATATTCTGAATTAAAATTAATAGAAACCGACCCTATAAAATCACCTTCAATATTTTGACAAGGATCAACAGTATAAACTTTAGGATCTATAAAATCAAATTCAAATTTACTACGAACTGTACCATCTAACTCTCTAACAACTATGTTTGCCTTTACGTTAGAAATACCTCTTTTTAGCAAAAAATGATTGAAACACGATATTTCAGTTTGAATATTTAGAGTCTTGTTCTGAAGTACTAAAAAGACGGCTGATGAACTATAAAATATATTATTTTTTTGTTTTTGTTTGTTTTGAAAAGTTGACTCTATTTGCATTAAATCTCCTTATATTTAATAATTATAACATATTGAACTTAGTTTAAAAACTATATCTTCTCTCCATAAGAAACTCTGCATATAAAAAATCACTTTCAATATCAATGTCTACAGAAATATTTTTTTTCATTTCAAATGCAAAAATATTTTTTTTTAAAAACAAGCAACCTTCCTTTAAAAATAAATTTGTATCACATATATATATTGCACCATTTAATCTATAACCTATTGCTAAATCTTGACTTCTAGAATGTATTGATGCATTAGCTAAAAAGCTACTCATATTTTTACTTTTAGGTAAGCCTCCACTCCAAGAGTAAGGATATTCAAGTTCACATACTGAAACAATTGCATCAGCATTTTTATTAAACATATATTCTATTGCATCATCAATATCTTTCGACATTCTTAAAGGTGAAGTAGGTTGTAAGTATATAATATAATCATAATGTTTTTTTAATGTTTTTTTATAAAAATTCAATGTATGTTTTATAACATTTTGTCTTGATGCAAGATCTGTTGCTAATTCTTTAGGTCTTAAAAATGGCACATTCGCACCATACTCTTTCGAAATATGATAAATTTCTTTACTATCTGTTGTAACCATAACCTCATCTATATACTTACTACCAATTCCAGCTTCTATTGTCCATGAGATAAGTGGTTTTCCTGCTAAATTCAATATATTTTTTTTGGGGAGTCTTTTACTACCACCCCTAGCAGCTATTATTGCTAAAAAAGTCTTATTTTTATACATTAATTTACTTTTTCATCTTAGTATTTTTTAATTTTATACTAAACGTATTCCCAACTCTTGATAATTCTGTTGAATGTGTCATATTTTTACACTCACTACATATTGTATGTACTTTTTCTTTATCTTTTGTAAAAACAGATCTAGCCGAAGTAAAATACTTATTATTTCTCAACTCTGCTAAAGTATCTTGAAATAAATTACCAAAAGTTGCCTTCTCGTCGAATACAATACAACATGGAGAAATGCTGCCATTAGAATTGATTACCAAACTACTATAAAGCCAATTACAAATACTCGGAGAATTGGTATTTTCCTTGTATGTACTATATACATATTTTTTATCAGAAGGTAACCATTCATAGCTAGTATTCGGATTTACTTGTATATTACCAATGGTGTGTTCATCAACACCTAAGTATTTTGCCAATTGTTTACTCTCTTCAATTTGATGCTCATTGTGATTCATTACCATAAAATGAGTTTTTATAATTGGGTAAGTATAATTTAACTCTTTTTTTATTTTAACAATTTTCTTAATATTTGATATTAATAAGTCAAAATTTCCACCAACTCTATACCTTTTATAAGTCTCAGCATCTGTACCATCTAAATCAATATGTAGCACAGATAATCCTGATGACATTAAACTATGCAGATAAGCATCCGTATAGTGTACTGAGAAATTAGTCGAAAGATATGTAAATATATTCTTTTTATTAGCATAGTCTATCATGTTAATTAATTCAGAATTTAGAGTTGATTCTCCCCAATTCTGTAAATATAACTCTAAAGCATAGCTTTCAATATAATTTATTGTTTTTTTAAACTCAATAAGACCCATATGCTTTAAAATTTTTCCTTTAAATTTAACACTACTTGGGCATAACGGACATTCCAGATTACAACTATTAGTGGGTTCCAAAATATAACGATAAGGCATACTCTTAAGTATTGTTTTTTTTTCTCTTATTTCCTGTTGGACCAACAAAAAATTAGCCAATCGTGATTTAGTAATATTGTCATCATTAAAATATTGAATAATTCTGTTTAATCCATCCATTCATATACTCTCTATTATTTTTATTATTTCTGCTGTACTTTTTAAACTTTCGTATGTTGGTAAATTGAATCCACTTTTAGATACCTTATGGCTTACTGTGGTATATCTTTTACAATATTGTTTGTATATATCCATGTCACTTAAGGGATAGAAAAAATTTCTTGCATCAATACCCTTATCTTTTAATTTATACATAAACTGCTCTTTATCAATATTTTGACTAATAAGTATACTTACCAACCATGTAATTCTTTTTCTTTTTTCTAAATCTTTCTGAAAAACAAAATTACTATTATCTAATACCTTTTTATATTCTATCTCGTATTTAAATCTATTTTGATGAATATATTCTATCCTCTCAAGTTGTGCTAGCCCTATGGCAGCTTGAAGATTAGTAAGTCGATAATTGTATCCAATGACATCATGCCAATATCTTTTTGTTTTACTCATACCATGATCTCTCAAAATTCTTATCTTATCATTTAATATTTGACTATTTGTCGTACACATACCGCCTTCACCAGTTGTTATAACTTTATTTCCATAGAATGAAAAACAACCAATATCTCCGAAACTTCCAACCTTTTTATTATCATACATTGCACCATGTGCTTGTGCACAGTCTTCTATAACTTTTAAGTTATATTTTTTAGCTATTTTCATAATACTATCCATATCACAGACTTGACCATAAAGATGTACGGGAATAATAACCTTTGTTTTTTTTGTAATCGCTTTTTCAATTTCTACTGGACTAATGCACCAACTATCTTCTTCAATATCGACAATTACAGGTGTCGCATTAGTATGCAAAACACTATTAATTGTAGCTGCAAAAGTCAAATCTGGGATGATTACTTCATCTCCAGCAGTAATATCTAAAGCTAATAAAGCTAAATGAAGTGCGGCTGTGCCATTTGAAACAGCTATGCCATATTGAGTACCACAATATTGTGAAAAACTTTCCTCAAAACGATCTATATACTCTCCACTACTCGATATCCAACTACTCATAAAAGCATCAGTCAGGTATTTAAATTCATTACCATTTAGATTAGGAACAGCTACAGGAAAATAAATATTTTGTTTATACTCAAAAAAGTCAATTACTTGATTCATTTTATTTACTATTGGTATTATTTTAACTTTATAAGATATTTTTTGCATAAGTGATTTATAACTTTCACCTTCTATTCCATACACAAAGCCATCTGAAATAATATTTCCTACTTTTTCATCTAATTTTATATCGGCAATCAATACTCTTCTTATATCCCCATCAGTTATTGTTCCACACAATCTACTATTCCTATCTACCACAAATGCTATACCCATAGAATTATCATTTATAATTTTTAACACCGAAATAAGACTATCTTCTCGAAAGCAGATCATTTTATCAATCATCAACAATATCCTCTAGTATTTTATATACTCTTTTTATATCGTCCATTCTTTCATATATTTCAAGAGTAAAAATTTTGTTTTTTAAATTTTGTTTTTTTAATAACATAATTATATTTGAGTTTTTATCCATTTTTTGATTTAAATCATGGAAACCATCATTGTCACTTATATGAATATAATCACTCCTATCTAACATATATTTTAATTCATTTTCGAAATTTAAATTCAGTGTTGTTGAACTTACTTTTAGGTGTCCTATATCTAATAATAAGTTAGCATTAATTATTTTTTTTAATTCATTATACTCTTCACTACTAGTTAGCATAAAAATATTCTCATTATCATATGTCTTAGCATTAGTCGACGAAAATACATTATTTTCAATATATATGTTCAACTCTTTTGCTATCTTTTCTAATTTATTAAATCCATCACAAAATCTTTGTATTGATTTATGCTTATCAAACAACTCTTCTCTTGTTATTTTCTTTCCTATTTCACTAACTTTTATATCTATAAAAAATCCTGCATGAAATCCAAATCTTGTAGCCCCTAGTTTTTTTGACAACTCAATAGTAGATACTAAATGTTCAAATGTTTTTAAGTAAATCTCATCATTTAATGATGCTAAATTTAGCACAAAATGTTCTTCTGGTGGAGGAAAATAATTATGACAAATATAATTTAAATTATACTTAGCTTTTAATTCCAAAAGATCATCCAAAAAACCATTATAATACTCAGTACCACCAGATAACTCTATATTCCTAAATCCATTATTTACCAACTCCTCTACAGAGTCTTTAATTTTATTATGTTTCACAGATGATGAAGTTACATAAATCATTTTATTTTTCTCGCAGGATTTCCAACATAAGTTCCACTTATTGATATATTTTCTACTACTACGGCACCAGCACCTATAATCACATCATCACAAATTGTAATTTTATCAATAACTATTGAGCCTGCACCTATCATACAATTATCACCTAATTTTACTCTACCACAAAGTTTACTGCCTATGGAGATATGATTATGACTCCCAATTTTGACTTCATGTTCTAAAATAGCTGATGTATTTATGATATTATTATCGCCAATAACTACATAAGAGTTTATATATACATTTGCAAATATTTGGTTTGATTTTCCTATAGTAATATTGTCTTCCTGATAACAGGTTCTATGAAATAAATTGTTTTTAATAATATTATTTTTATATTTCATATACAGTTCTTTTCTTTTAACATTATCTCCTATTGATAAAAAAACTTTTTTATTTAATATATCTTTTACTGTAGAGACCAACTCGATATTTGAAATAACTTCTCTATTCGTGTGAGTGCAACTTTCATCAAATATAGCAAAAATTTCATTTTTAAAATATTGTTCTAATAAATTTATTGCTGATCTTGTATGACCCCCAGCACCAATTATCACTATATCTTTCATAAAACTATAATATCATTTTTTTTATATTCTTTACTTGCTCTATTTCCAATTATCTCTTTATAATAAATAGGAGAAATTCCCTTTCCCCCTGTTCTTTTCCCTATTATATTATTCTCTGTAAATTTTTCACCCTCTTTAATTTTAGTAGATGCAACCATACATTTTTGAAGAGAATCCCTTGTCTTAGTTTCACTTAAATTTGGTTTTTTGATATTACTTCCCATAAAGTTATCAACTTTCCTTACTAACTGTACAAACTTGATTAATTCATCTGGAGATAATGAAGCTCTATGATCTGGACCACTAGACAACTTATCAAGTGTAAAATGCTTCTCTACGACTTTGGCTCCCATTGGAATTGCAAAAGTAGCTGCACCTATGCCAACTGTATGATCACTATATCCAACTAAAATATCAAAATGTTTTTTAAAAGTATTGATTACTTCTAAATTTACATCATCATCCTCTGTTGGATAGTTTGCCGTACATTGTAATAAAACTACATCTTTATTGTATTCATATATAGTTTCAAGAGCCATCTGAACTTCGGATAAATAGGTCATTCCTGTTGATAGGAATATAGGCTTACCTTTTTTTGCAACTTTCTTTAAAAAAGGTAAATTTGTAGTATCTGTTGAAGCTATTTTATAAGCAGGCAAATCTAACTCATCAATTTCATCTAAACTGCACTCATCAAATGGTGTAGTTAAAAATATGATATTTTTTTCTTGACAATATTTTTTAAGTTCAAGATTCTGTTCTCGTGATACTTCAAGTTTTTTCAACATATCAAATTGTGATTCATTAGCATCTGTAACTCTTTTTTGATAGGGAGCTTTTTCTACATTACTTATTATAAGATTTTCAGTTTTAAATGTTTGAAATTTTATGGCATCCGCTTTAGATTCAGATGCAATATCTATTAATTTTTTAGCAACTGTCATATCCCCACCATGATTAACACCAGCTTCAGCTATAATAAATGTAGCAGAGTCTATCGATATTTGTTTATCTTTTAGTCGTATATGCTTATTGAAATTCATATCTAACTCCATAACTATTTTTTCTTTCCAAATTTGGCAAAATAATGATTGTTGTAGAACATTATTTTCAGATTTTCATTTTTCAACACATAATCTAGAATATTAAAATAAGTAAATTTATACCAATTTAAAGAGTCATCTATAATGTAGTCAGTTAAATTAATTTTATTTAACATTTTTTTATAAAGTAATTTAGTAGGATTATAGTTATTATCTTTAATCTCTTCTTGTGAAAATCCAAATTCTGAATTTTGCATAAATGGATGATTA
>Ga0256826_1000440_pt1 | contig 25153 bp, 16 predicted proteins | sample CV79metaG_FD_185975 | JGI IMG/M metagenome (GOLD analysis project Ga0256826, IMG submission 185975) | Hydrothermal vent microbial communities from East Pacific Rise, Pacific Ocean - CV79 | ecosystem: Environmental > Aquatic > Marine > Hydrothermal vents | place: Pacific Ocean: East Pacific Rise...
GTCCGTCGTACTGGACCAGTAGAAGCCGTGGTCGTCTACAGCTAGGAGAGAACCATCCACGTTTTTGCGGGACCCCGCCATAACAAGTTTGAGAGGTGAAGCGAAGGCTCCTGCCGCATTGTTGCTGAACCATGACTGTCTTTCATTATCCCACTCCGTTTCGGTCGGCAACCTGAAACCAGCGGGACAAGGATTATTAATCCCTGTATCTGACTGCCATAAATCACCATTTTGAGGGACTCTCCAATCGAAGGGTGAAGTGTCCTCAAGGATAAATTTTTGATGACTGACAACATCACTGACAGCATTAGTGGGAGTTGTTAAACTATCTCGTTTCTCATGCCCGTCTGTTGCTCTGCCCCATTGGTACAGATCACCATAGGCATCAGTATCAGTGGAAGTCTGAGCAACCTGGGATGCACCAAGATTACGATCCATCCATTCAAGTCCAAGCGAATTTACGGTTGGAACACCGGAAAGAGACAAAGAAACCCAGGCGTCACCATTACAACCCTCAAAATCGGAACCTGTCCATTTTATAAGTCCTTCCGTTGAAGAATCACAGTTGGAAGTCTCATCGGCTATCTTCACTCCACCATTAACATCCAGCATTGCGGCGGGATCTGTACTACCTATACCTATACCAACGTTAACAGTTGTTGTTACCTTACTTATTCCATCTACCCATAAGCTTGTGCCTGGCTCACCTTGCTCACCTTGCGGACCTTGCTCACCTTGCGGACCTTGCTCACCGTGCGGACCTGACAGACCATCATCTCCTTTTTCACCTTTAGGTCCCGGCGGCCCCATAACACCCATAGGCCCGGTATCACCCTTTGGACCCTGCTCCACTTTAATCGAGTGAAGGGGGATAATAACAACCTTGTCGGCTGCAACTGCGACAGAAACAGACAATAACGAAACGATTGTTATACCGACCAACAATGGCCCACTCTTCAATTCTACTAACTTCATAATTCCCTCCAAATCATTTAGTTCAAACATCGTAAACGTGCTTTAATTAGTGCTGAATTCTGGACACAGTACACCAATTTTTTTGTGTTATTGAATGTTTTCAGTTGTTAGTTTTTGTAGTGTGCAGTAACTGAAAACTCAGACCAGCAACTGCCCACTTTCGTTCTATTTTACTATAAGTAGACACAGGCCGCAAATAGAAATGCTACAATTCGACGAGATCTGTAATTAACGCTACTGCCGGACAATGAAAAAACAATGAAAAAATCTACCTTTTAACTGACTTTTTGATAAAAGGGGTCAGAATTAAATTAAAAATCTCCTATACCATTGGTCTTATAATCCCACCTGCCCGAATATTGCAATAAGGCTACAATTTGCGTTACTATTCAGCGAACACAGCGAATTGGCAACCATTTTTCTCTTAACAGGGTTTTTGGCATTTTTTGTAAAACCGGGATTACTTGATCCCTGGGCTGGGATGATGGCAGGATGGCCGCAAGTGCCGAACAGTTAAAGAAAGTAAAAGGAAACATCATCTCCCAAGGACAATTTTTCAAAACCCGACAGGAGGGTATCTAGAGACAAAAAAAAGTAAAAGAAATCAATATCGATGACTCTGATATACCTTCAGGGGAATACACGGAGGTTTGGCATAAGATACATCAAGTCTTCGAGATTGAAATGTCAGGGATTGCACCAGAGTATCAGGCCCAGGTTCTTGAGGATGGTAACGGCAAACGATGTACAGTACGGGAAGAGCATAAAGGTACACTCCGAGTTTCCGCTCAGAAGAGGGTGTGCAGTTACATTTCTTCTTATCGTAAACAGGATATTGCGTCAACAACAGTCTTGGCTTAATTGTTTAAGGGTGCGTTGCCGGATTTTATGCATTTCTTCCTCCTTTTCCTCTTTCTGCTCATTCGGGCAATGGGTTATGTCAGCACGGGTAAAATGTATCCAACTCTGACTACTCCAGTCGGCGGCACACGGTATCAACAGAATAACTCTTCCAAAGCGGATCAGTGGAGGAATCATGACAGCCGACACAAAGCCCTACCCGCAATATTCTTCGTAACTCTTTTCCGTTAAAAGGACGAAGATCAGGGCGTGAACCATGCTGCAGCGCCTCGCCTTTAATATTTACAAAGGCATCAAAGGGAACGGTCTGGCCTTCGTAGGTTTCCACCCCCTGATCAAGGGCAGTAAAAGACCATTCTCCGTTGCTGTCCACCGACACTGTTCCTTCTCCCAACCCCACTGTTTTTGTTGACTGGTGGCAATCCGCACAACTTCTTCCTTTTGCCTGTGTTGTATGAGGATTTATGGCGGCCATGGTAAAACGGTTGAATCCTCCGGCAACGCCTCCCTCTTTATCAACCAGAGTCACAATATCCTGACAACCGGGGGTAACAATAACCACTTCATCTTTCCACAGGGCAAGCATAGGTTTTTCATACCGGATATAGGATCTGCCCTCTTCCCACATTCCTGCTGTTTCCTGCAAGCTGAGTTTGTCCAGATGTTTTTCTGCTGCATCCCGTTTTGCGTGGCAACCGTAGCATTGTGGAACCCAGGTGGAATGACAGGCCTCGCAAGTGATCCGTTTATGGAATGCAACCCTGCACACATCCTTTTTAGGACTGTTGAGTGGATATATCTTATCATTCACCTTTCCCCGCATTGTATATTTTCCGTTTCCCCGGACAATATTGGAGACAGAATCCCCCTTACTGGTCTTACCGGGAGTCTCTGAATGACACATCTCACAGGAGATCTCCAGCTGTTCTTCATAGTGGGCGTAACTGGCGCCGTCCCCCATAATTTCGTTACGGGTATGACAATCGATACAGGCCATCTCTTTCTGATGATGGATATCTTCTGCTATCTCCAGGTAAAAGCGCTGTCCCGGCAACTGTTTTGAACTCATTCCCCCGTATTCATATGGCGTTCCATAACCTTCCGACTCAAAAATACCTGTGTAGGAAATACCAATCCTTCCTGAACGGTTATGACAGCGGATACAATTCTCCTCTTCCACCTTTTTTATAATAAGGGGATGGACTATTTTCTTTTTCGAGGCCGTGTCATCACCAAAACCAGCCACTGCCTGTCGCTTTTCACCCTCGGGCAGGAGATAGTGACAGGCTGAACAACCGCCACCCTTTTCATTAAAAAAATCAGGTGCCCCGGGAAGATCATTTTTCTGTTTCCAGAGATGGCAGGTGGCACAAAGTTTTCGAAAATAATCCAGTGCCAGAGATGTCTGACCGCTATCCATAAGTTGTTTAATGGTGAGATCCGTATCCTGTGAATCAGTTTCACCCCAGTAATATAAGAGTGTGCCAATGATTCCACGGTTGGTGGCCATCAGTGAATTCATCACTTTTTTTACATCTGTCGGGTGACACCCTTCGATACCGCAGGTTTTTTCCACAACTCGCAGATCACCAGGATTTATTACCATGCCTTTATGAGCCATTTCAGCATCAATTGCCAGTGCATCCCCCAGATGACAGGGGGAACAACCAATTACCCGGGGATCATGGGCGGTATCCAGTTTTTCATTCCGGTGACAGGAGAGGCACATATCAATTCGACCGCTGGTGGTGATATATATCTGATCCGGCCTTTTAATAAGCATCTCACGGGTGACAATTATTCCCACAACGAGGAGGAGCATAAGCAGCAAAAGTCGTTTCCCGGATAGACTGTTCATCGATTATTTTTGAAAATTCTGAACATTTGGGAACCTGCGGCCATAGCCAAAAGCCCTGCCGGTAACTTTTAAACCAATGGGTGCCTGCTTGCGTTTATATTCATTTAAACGCACCCTGCGCAGCACATCCGTTACCATTTCTTTATCAAATCCTCTTTTGCTTATCTCTTCAAGGCCAAGATGTTGTTCAAGATGCAATTCAAGAACCTGGTCAAGTATTGCATAATCGGGAAGATCATCCTGGTCGCACTGATCCGGTTTTAACTCAGCAGTGGGGGGTTTAATGATGGTACGGGTGGGAATTATTTCTTTTTCTCTATTAATATAATGTGACAATGCATAAACCAACTGTTTGGGGACATCGGAAATCACGGCAAGGCCACCATTCATATCACCATAAAGTGTACAATAGCCAACGGCCATTTCACTTTTGTTGCCAGTGGACAGGAGAAGATGGCCAAACTTGTTGGAGAGTGCCATAAGGAGATCGCCCCGTATCCTGGCTTGCAGGTTCTGCTCCGTGACATCTTCTGCAAGACCGGCAAAGAGAGGGTGTAAAGTCTGTTTAAAAGCGGAAAAAAGTGCACTTATGGGCAACACCTCAAACTGGCAACCAAGATTAGCAGCCAGCCTCCTGGCATCTTCCATGGAGTCATCAGAACTATAGGGAGATGGCAATGCCACCCCAAGTACATTTTCAGCTCCCAGTGCCTGGACAGCCAGGGTCGCAGTAAGGGCAGAATCGATACCACCGGAAAGTCCAAGGACAACTGATCTGAAACCAGATTTTGTCACATAATCGTGAATTCCCATAACCAGGGCATCGTGTACTGCTGAAACGATTTCTTCCTGGACTGGCTTGTGGACTGTACCGCTCCACTGCTGCGGATCGATAACAAGCATATCTTCTGTAAAACCACAAGATTTTGCTTTAATTGCACCTGTGCCATCCATAAGGAGACTCCGTCCATCAAAAAGAAGGGAGTCCTGCCCCCCCACCTGATTGACGTAGAGGAGTGATACAGCATAACGTTTACAGATTTTTTGAAATAAGCGGTGACGAATGGATTCCTTATCCCGTTGAAAAGGAGAAGCAGATATATTAATCAGACAATCAACACCATTTCCATCTGCAAAAAACTCCTGCATCGGATCTTCTTTATATTCGCCTATTTCAGAATGCCAGATATCCTCGCAAATAGTCACGCCAAACCGGATTCCATTCCATTCTATAACGGTTGAACTCTTTCCCGGCTCAAACCAGCGTTTTTCGTCAAAAACATCATAGGTGGGAAGCAGCTGTTTCCGAATTGATTCGGTGACAGAACCATTCTGGATAAAAACTGCACTGTTATACAGGCCTTTACCTTTTTCTTTACTGTTTTTTTGCTCAATAACTCCCAATACCACATCAATATCGGGTAACGCTTGCCGCAACTTCTGAAAAGCCTGGTCATGTGCGGCAAGAAAAGCGGGACGTTCCAGCAAATCGCATGGAGGATAGCCGGACAAAACTAATTCGGGGAATAGTATCAGCCCACAGCCTTTTTCCACTGCCGCCTGACAAAAACTCAGAATTTTACGACTATTATAGGTAAAATCACCAATAATTGGATTGAGTTGAACCAGTGCAATTTTCATAAATTGATAAACTTGAGAAGCTCGTAAAAAGTAAAATTATGGATACCTAAATACAAAATTTAGAGAAACACAACCTCCACCTTTGGGACATATCTCGGATACAAACCCATTCTGGATGCAATTACAATAACCTAATAGACAAAAGATCGCATATACTACAGACATCGTGAACGTATTTTAAATACGTGCTGAATTCTTGACACATTACACCGTTTTTTTGTGTTGTTAAAAGTTTTCAGTGTGCAGTAACTGAAAACTCAGACCAGCAACCGTCCACTTTTGTTATATTTTACTGTAAGTACGCACATGTCGCAAATACAAATGCTACAATTTGACGAGGTCTATACTAACAGTTAATTTGCACTCGCCAGAAAAAAACATTCGTCTTGATCTTTTTTCTTTAGTATTTGATATTCATTTTTTAATCCTTATATTTCTTTGTATTGCACCTATTACCATCAACGGTAATACTCTCTCTTCCTTTGTCCAAGACCTGACAGACTATACGTCCATTTACAGTTCACAAAACAAACCCTGGCGGCACGGGCATAATCAGCCAGGCGAACTATAACTACTCAATGGTTATCGGCCAAGTAAGTTATCAGCAGCTTGATGTAGAGCGAGTAGATGTCTTGATTATTTCTATTTTCTGAGCATTTATTATAGCATGCGTTGGTATTAATGTTCTTGTAATATGTCCCCTGAAATCAGTAACGACCATACTTTTATTACAACAGTAAACAACCCACTCCGATACCCGGCAGTTGAAACAGAATATCCTCAGCTCGCTGAGCTGCATCCCGGGAAATTCCAGTATCCAGAGCAGAAGACTACAATCTTATCTGGGTAGAACAAAAAAAAGAGGCTTGCCGAATCATTTTGCATAATCTTGTGCAACTGCAGTCCAGCCGGGACAAGGCCTGTGAATATTGGGGTGCTATTGTTGAACATGCCGACACCATGCAGACAGGGCTTCACCTAAAAGCAGGTCCTGCAACAGTCGCCTGTGATTTTTTTCAACTGTCACCCCCCCCTGACCAACCCTGAACTTATTGAGTGTGTCAGTTTCGAAGAAACACTCAAATCCGCCCACTGCGATTTTCTCAACGGCCTGTTAACAAGGGGGGGGGCTTTCCGGGAACTTTTCGACCAGGAACTCTCAAAGGCAAAACGCCATAATTACGATACAACACTTATCTTCTTTGATCTTGATAACTTTAAGGAAGTTAATGATATTCACGAACATCTGGCTGGAGACAAGGTGCTGCAAGCAGGAGAGTGAAATTTTTCCTCCACCAAACGCAACAAAGATGTTGCCGGCAAATCTGGAGGCGATAAAAATAATTGCAAAACAACTAGTTCTTCTTGCTGGAACGCAAATATTTTTGAACTGCTCTATTGTGCTCCCGAAGTGTTTTTGAAAAATAGTGTCTGCCGTTCCTCTTGGAAACAAAGTACAGATAGGCACTCTTAACTGGCCATAAAACAGCTGCTAAAGCATCTTCTCCAGGATTACAGATGGGGGTTGCCGGGAGACGTTTTATAATGTAGGTGTTATAGGGAGAGGGAGTTCGAAGATTTTTTTTTGAGAGACGCCCGGAAAAATTTTTAATACCGTAAATCACCGTAGGATCTGACTGGAGACGCATTCCCCTCCGTAGACGATTCAAAAACACACCTGCGATAAGCGGACGTTCCTCCGCCCGCCCTGCTTCTTTCTCCACCATAGATGCCAGAATCAACACTTCCCGTGGACTATATTCATACTTTTCAGGGACTTCCAGCTGCTCCCAGACTGTGAAATAATGTTTCACCATCATGCGCAGAATATCTGCAGTATCCTGCCCCTTTCGAGTTAAGTAGTATGTATCCGGATAAAGATACCCTTCCAGAGTAGCGTACTGAGAAAGCCCCAGTGTGCTTAAAAAATCCACACTCTCTGCAAGCCGGACGAACTCCTTTACGTCACACCAGCCACCTTTCGAGAAGATCCCGCCAATCTGTTCAACGGTTAATCCTTCAGAAATTGTTATAGCATGCTGAATAGGTTTTGCCTGTGCCAGTTCACGCAGGAGCTGTTCAGGATTTTGTCCCCGGTGCAGGGCAAATTCTCCTGCCTGCAAAGTATGAGAGAGTCCAAGATAACGGGCAAGAAAAATAAATCGAGAGTCTTCCTGTACCAGCCCCGCAGCAGCCAGGATAGTGTTTATTTCTTTTACGCCACTGCCTCGAGGGATGACCAATACTACGGTTTCATCCGTCATTCCAGCTGCCGATTTTTCGGCGTAATGAAAAAACCAGCCCAACAACCCAACAGCTGCCAGACAAAAAAGAAAGACCCCCCACAGGGCAATCTGTTTTCCAGATGCTGATCTCTGTTTGTCCATTATTTTTTCTACTTCTTCTTTTTCCTGTCATCAAAGGCAAGGCGTACAACCTGATCCATATCTTTTACAGGATAGAACTTCATGGTCTTACGAATTTCTGCAGGAATTTCTACAAGATCCTTCTCGTTCTGATCAGGAATAATCACTTTATTAATTCCGGCACGAACTGCAGCAAGGGCTTTTTCCTTCAAACCACCAATGGGCAACACTCTGCCCCGAAGGGTGACTTCTCCGGTCATAGCCAGTTTTTTCTGCACTTTTTTACCACTGATGGCAGAATAAATTGCGGTTGCCATGGTGATTCCTGCCGACGGTCCGTCCTTTGGAATGGCACCAGCCGGAACATGGACATGAAGATCATGTTTATCGAAATAATCGTCTGTCACACCAAGATCACTGCAACGACTACGACAGTAAGTGAGTGCCGCCTGGACTGATTCTTTCATCACATCGCCCAGCTGACCGGTAAGCATCATCTTGCCCTTACCCGGCATGAAATTGACTTCGATCTGCAAAATTACGCCCCCCACTTCCGTCCAGGCAAGCCCCGTCACTAGCCCTGGTTGAGACAGAGTTTCGAGTTCCGACTCGGGAATGGTTTTGGGAGGACCAAGATAGCGGTCAAGGGTATTACGGCTGATCGAGTAAGGGCCTTTCCCTCCCTCAGCAATTTTTCTGGCCAGCTTTCGACAGATTTTACCTATTTCCCGCTCCAGATTTCTCAAACCAGCTTCATGAGTATAATGACTGATAATGTATTGCAGCGTATCGTCTTTCAAACGCATATGCCTTGCTTTGATGCCATTTTCTTTAATCTGTCTGGGTAGCAGATATTTTCTGGCAATAACCACTTTTTCTTCCAGGGTATACCCGGAAAGCTCAATGATTTCCATCCTATCCAGAAGTGGACCTGGGATAGTATCAATGCGGTTGGCAGTAGTAATAAACATCACCCTGGACAAATCAAAAGGCATATTCATATAGTGATCTGAGAACTCAAAATTCTGTTCAGGATCAAGAACTTCAAGGAGTGCCGAGGAAGGATCACCCCGATAATCGGAGCCAATTTTATCGACCTCATCCATCATAAAAATGGGGTTATTGGATCCCACTACCTTCAAGCCCTGCAGAATCCGTCCAGGCATGGCACCAATATAGGTTCGACGATGCCCGCGAATCTCGGCCTCATCACGCATACCGCCCAGAGAGAGTCTGTAAAATTTACGCCCCATGGCTCTTGCTATCGATTTACCAAGGGATGTCTTGCCGACACCCGGAGGACCAACAAAGCAGAGGATGGGGCCTTTAGTATCGGGGTTTAGTTTCCGCACTGCCAGATATTCAAGGATTCGTTCTTTAATCTTCTCAAGACCAAAGTGGTCATCATCAAGAACCACTTGGGCAGCTTTCAGATCCAGCCGATCTTTCGTTCCTCTTTTCCAGGGTACATCAAGAATCCAATCGATATAGGTACGAATGATGGTAGCCTCGGAGGAATCCGGATGCATCATTTCCATGCGTTCGATCTGTTTTTTCGCTTCCTTGCGCACCTTTTTGGGCATCTTGGTTTTCTTGAGTTTGTGCAGGAGTTCATCTATCTCCTGCCCTCGCTCATCACCGTCTCCCAGTTCCTTCTGCAAGGCGTGCAACTGTTCGCGAAGATAATATTCGCGCTGGGATTTGGACATTTCCTCTTTAGCATCGGACTGGATTTTGGCCTGTACTGTGGAAACCTCAAGCTCCTTGGCGAGCAGATCATTCACCAGTTGCAGACGTTTTACCGGATCATTTTCTTCAAGAATTGACTGGGATTCAGGAATTTTTAAACGCAGATTAGAACCCACCAGATCGGCCAGACGACCCGGATCTTCGATGTTATTAATAATCATCATAAGATCAGATGAGAGAATTCCGCGCAGGGACATGATTTTCTCAGTCTGCTCGCGCACGGTACGCATAAGTGCCTCTATTAGCACGTCCATCTCCGCAGCCTTAATCTCAACCTCTGGTTGTTCTTTAATTTTAACCTGATAAAAAGGTTCGGTTTTTATATATTTTTTCACTTTGGCTTTTGCGACAGCCTGCACCAGAACCTTTAATCTGCCATCAGGGAGTTTCAGAGTTCGCATGACCATACAGACCATGCCCACATCGTAGAGATCTTTTACTTCCGGGTCATCAAGAGTGGCATCTCTCTGGGTGACCAGCATAAGAAGTTTTTCACCTGCCAGAGCAGCATTTACAGCCTCAACTGAACTGGGACGCCCCACAAAAAGCGGAATGATCATATAGTTAAAAACCACCACATCCCTAACTGCCATCAGGGGTAATTCATCAGGAATAACCATATCCTCATGATCGGTAAAGTCATCCATTCCCATTGCTAAAGAATCGTCAAATTCCACAAAAACCTCCAGTGGTGAAGCACCAGTTTTATAAAGACACAGGATACACTGTGATATATTTTGGTAACTATTCGGGCTGCAGCCAGATTTGAGCCTAAACCATGTAATTATAAATACTTGGATAGTGTTCCGAATTCGCTCGGATTGCCCTGTGAGCTCAATTAATTCATATGTGAGTAGGGCGATTCGTACAAATATGGGGACGCTGGCCGAATATTTACATATTTTTAGTAGTCATTTAATAAACATTGCACATATCGAAGTCAAGCTACCAATGAGTATCCCCTTTAGTTAGCTGATTTTTTCTTGAAAATTTTACAAATTTCTTCCATACTGTGTCCTGTATGCAGACAAATTGGCAATACACACCCATCAGGAGCAAATGATGCTGACCTCACAATCTTTCTTTAACCTGTCCAACTTCCCCTGTGCCGGGCTTTTTGATCCTGAAAAGCCGGTATGGGAAGCACTGAATAATTTAAAATCCTATATGGAAAAACATTCCTACCCGGATCTGCGATCAGACCTTCTCCCTGACGGTATCCCCCTTGCCGACACAATTATTTTTCATCAGGGCCAGCTCTTTTCCAGCGCTTCTTTTACTATAGAATATGGAGACACCACAAAGGGACAATTGAAAGTCAGCAGGAAAAATGATAACCTGAAATTACAGGGAGCAGCTGTCATTATGGCGGGCGCAATCCTCCTTGGTAGACAGATTGATATCGGTGCAGGTGTTCTTATTGAAGGTGGAGCGACAATTAAATCTCCCGCAATTATTGGCAGCTGCACAGAAGTTCGCCATGGTGCATATATGCGCGGATATTGCCTCACAGGAAAAAGTTGCGTTGTGGGACACACCACGGAAGTGAAAAATTCTATCTTTTTAAATAAGGCAAAAGCCGGCCACTTTGCTTATCTCGGAGATTCCATTCTTGGACGTGATGCCAATCTCGGTGCCGGGACTAAATTTGCCAACCTCAGATTTCTTGGCGGCAATGTTTCCATTCGGACAGAAAATGGATTGCTTGATACCGGACGACGAAAATTCGGCGCCATCCTTGGCGATGAAGCACAGACCGGTTGTAATTCTGTTACCAATCCCGGGACTATTATTGGCAAAGGGGGAATACTAATGCCAAACACTACGGCACCATCGGGATATCATAAACCACAGTCTATCATTCGTTAACTACACTCACATTTCTTCCAGGCACTCATAAATGACCATAATAAAAAGTCAGGATTTCATCGATTCCATTGCAGAAAGTCTCCAGTATATTTCCTATACCCATCCCCGTGATTTTGTCTGCGCCATGACCCATGCCTACGAAAAAGAAAAAAATCCAGCGGCAAAAGATGCGATGGCCCAGATTCTTATTAACTCCCGCATGGCTGCCATGGGACAACGCCCCATCTGTCAGGATACTGGAATTGTCACCGCTTTCCTGCAAATTGGCATGGATTGCAGATTTGACACCAGTACCCCTGTTCAGAAGATGGTGGACACAGGAGTACGCCTTGCCTACAACAACAGCGAAAATCCTTTGCGTGCCTCCGTTGTCGCTGATCCTGCCGGAAAACGTACAAACACAGGGGACAATACACCAGCAGTGATTTATATAGAACTGGTGTCCGGCTCCTCAATTGATATCCGCATTGCTGCCAAAGGTGGTGGCTCCGAAAACAAAAGTCATTTTGCAACACTGAATCCCGGCGACTCCATCGTTGACTGGGTTGTACGAACGGTACCCACCATGGGTGCCGGCTGGTGCCCTCCGGGAATTCTGGGAATCGGTATTGGGGGGACCGTTGACAAAGCCATGGTTCTTGCCAAGGAATCGTTATTGGAGTCCATCAATATCCAGGAACTGCAGGAAAAAGGACCAGAAAACCGCATTGAAGCATTACGCCTGGAAATCTATAAAGAAGTAAACGCACTTGGTATCGGTGCCCAGGGACTTGGTGGACTGACCACAGCACTGGATGTGAAAATTCTTGACTGTCCCACCCATGCAGCATCGCTTCCCGTTGCCATAATTCCCAACTGCGCCGCCACCCGTCATATCCATTTCGTCCTTGACGGCTCTGGTCCTGCACAATTTACCCCACCCCGCTTTGAGGACTGGCCAGAAATTGACTGGGAAGTTGGCGATTCGGTCAAGCGAGTTCAGCTTGACGGCATAAGTAAAAAAGAGATCTCCTCCTGGAAGCCTGGAGAAACATTGTTGTTAAACGGCACCATCCTCACCGGTCGGGACGCCGCCCATGGCAGGATCAAAAAACTGCTGGAAGAAGGAAAAGAGATGCCGCCAGGAGTAGACTTTACTGGGAAATTTATCTACTACGTGGGGCCAGTTGATCCTGTAAAAAATGAGGCTGTGGGGCCAGCTGGTCCCACAACCTCCACCCGAATGGACAAATATACGGATATGATGCTCAAGCAAACCGGGCTTATCGGTATGATAGGTAAATCTGAAAGGGGTGATGATACCATCGGGTTAATTAAAAAACATGGGGCCGTATATCTTATGGCTGTGGGAGGGGCGGCCTATCTTGTTTCCAAAGCTATAAAAAAAGCAAGGGTTGTTGCTTTTGAGGATCTTGGTATGGAGGCAATTTATGAATTTGAGGTAGAAGATATGCCGGTAACAGTCGCCGTTGACAGTCTGGGGGAATCTGTTCATAAAACAGGTCCTGCCTTATGGAGCCGTAAGATACGGGATTACAGGGATCGCAAGTAACAACTCTTCCTTCTCTTCTGCCACTCACAAGCCCTTGGAAGCTTGTCCGAGAATAGGCATTTTATTCAATTAGCAAAATACTTGTTGATGTCTCCCTCCCCTGATCAACTCGCAAAATTTAACTATTTGAGGAAATAGCAGCACCAGCAAGTACCATTACCAGCGTACTATCGTTGCGACAAAACACCACAAAGGAATACAAATGCCAACAAAAAAATGGTTCCACATTCTTCTCTATCTTGCAATCTAAACAAGCTTTACCTGCCTGGCAAACGGTGCCGACCAGAAAAAGGGTGCCAGAATCTACAATCAATACTGCATTGGACACCATGACTCCGAGGGGCAGGGAGATGGTGATCGTGCAAAAAACGAGCAACTGGATCTGCGGCCGAAGGTGCATGCAAACGGAGCTTACATGAATATGATTCCCCCCATGCGATTTTTTCGGGTGATAAGATTTGGGAGAAAGTCTATGAATTTTTCTCATATCATGCCGCAATGGCAGCACATTCTCTCCGATGATGAGATTATTGATGTTATTGCTCACATCAGAAGCCTTGCTGTTCCTGCTTATAACCCGTCAATGTTGCGAAACTGCAGGATTCCGGTTCCTGCCAGTGAGCGTCAAGGACCGATCAAACGCTGACATCCGATCCGGAGTTAGGCTGCTTCCCCGGAGTATGGGTAAGTCATCTGTCACTGTTTTCTCAACGGAGTCGATAGGCCGTATATCTCAATCCCTAAGATTGGCAGACTCGTCTAGAATCGGTCACGTATCGGGGAAAACCCATGCCAGGTAAGTCATTTGGGTCATCAGTATAATATATCCGTTTCTTCACTTCGCAAAAACAAATGGCCTTAAAAGATACATCTATTATTTCAGATCCTTTATCTTGAACATCCCCGGATTACAACTTTTGAAAGTGCATGGGAACGAGCTGTAAAAAAATCTGTAAGGTTTCCCGCTCAAACCGACTAATAACACGCCAAATATCCACAAACAACAACAAAACTTTCCTACCAAAACAGAAATGTACATTGACATTTCCCCGCTACAGCGATAATGTATATGTACATTGAGGGAAAACTATGGATCTAACAAAAAAACAGCAGCAACTATTCGAGTATCTGCAGAAACATCTCCGCCAGGACGGGCGGGTGCCCAGCCTGCGACAGTCGGCAGCAGATCTGGGGGTGAGTCACAATGCCGTTGCACAGCTAATAACCCAGCTTGAGCGAAAAAAAGTAATTAAACGGGAAGGTCGTTACAGTCGTTCCATTCGTCTACTGCCCCAGCAATTCGCTAAAAAAAGCAGGGCCCGGGAGCTACCGGTGGTTGGGCAGATTACGGCAGGGCTACCCATGTATGCTCAGCAGGAATGGGATGAATCTGTGCTGGTGGACGGGGCGATATTTAGCGGGAACAACCTGTTTTGTCTGCGTATTCGCGGAAGTTCCATGCAGGATTGTGGAATTCTGGATGGTGACCTGGTGGTGTGCGAACCACGGCAGTATGCAGAAACTGGAGAGATCGTGGCTGTACTTATTGGTGAGGAGGAAGCCACGGTAAAACGGTTTTTCCCCGGCACCGATTATATTGAGTTGCGCCCGGAAAATATAAATTTTGAAGCCATTCGTTATCCTTTTTCCGAAATTATGGTGCAGGGAAAGGTTGTAGGGGTAATCCGCGACTGTTTGAGATATGAAAACTGACACTCTCAGCCCGGTACTTATTGGCACCAGCGGCTATTCCTATACCGAATGGGTGGATGGCGGTTTTTATCCACAAGGCACAAGAACCCCCGAAATGCTGGCTCTCTATGCCAAAGCCTTTCCGGTGGTGGAACTGAATTACACCTGGTATCAGATGATTCGGGCAGAAGCAATCAGTCGCATGATAGCAAAAGCTCCCGACGATTTTTCCTTTGCCGCAAAACTGACCAGAACTCTCACCCATGAACGGGAACGGGACTGGAAGCAGGAACTGCAGCGCTACCGCGAAGGCATACAACCCCTGCAACCACAGTTGGCTGCCATTCTGATTCAATTACCGCCCGATTTTACCTGGAGTGTAAATAACCGTTATTATCTTTCCTGGCTGCTGGATAGTCTGCACGATTTTCCGGTTGCCGTGGAGTTCAGGCATATTTCCTGGGCCAGGGATTCCGTTTTTGTAGAACTTCAGAAACGCCGGGTGACAATGGTCACAGTTGATGCTCCGCCCCTCCCCAAACTTTTTCCCTGCCTTGATATTGTCACCAATCCCGAACTGTTTTTTGTTCGGTTTCATGGGCGAAACCTGCAAGGCTGGCAATCCGGGAATATGCAGAAGAAATTTGATTACTCCTATTCCAAAGAGGAACTGGAGGAGTGGGATGAGCTGCATCTGCAGCATTTGAGGAAAAACAGTGCAAAGGGGATTGTGTTTTTTAACAATCATGTGTGTGCCCAGGCACCTGAAAATGCCAGTTTATTACAAACTGTTATTCAGTAATATCTGACTAAAAACGGATGCAATAAAAAAGCGACAGGGACTAGCCCGCATTTCTCAGGAATTGGAACGAAAAAACAATCTTTCATGGCAGCCTGAAAGTAGATAGTCCCTTTCCCGGAGAACACAGGTCAAGCAACCATGTACATCCACTTTTTGTCAGTTGAATTGTCTTTTTCATTCGATGTTCCATTTTCCCCAGTAGCAACGCTTGATAAACTCGTAAAAATCTAACTTCCAGATGGCTAAGTAAAAAACTTCATATTCGAGGAACGCAGATTTGATGGAATGAGACGTACTTAAGTACGTCGTAATGACAGCAAATCTGCAGTGGCGAAGAAGATGAAGAGTTTTTACGACGCCATCAACGCTTATGCAAGACAGATCAATTATACATCTAAACATCACAGATTTTGCCGTAGCAGTGGAACGAATCTGTGATACCAGTCTGAAAAATCACCCCATAATCATTGCCCTCCAACATGCATCAAGGGCACTGGTCTACGATATGAGTGAAGAGGCATACGGGGATGGAGTGCGTAAGGGGATGAAACTCTCTGTGGCACGCCGCCACTGTCGCCAGGCACAGATCCTTGATCCCAGGATAGCCCTCTATCGAAAAGCCATGACTGCCCTTGTGAAACAGGTAGATACGTACACACCGATGGTGGAACCAGGCACAGAAGACGGGCATCTTTTTCTGGATGTAACGGGAACCCACCGATTGTTTGGTCCGGCACCTGATATCGCCTGGCAACTCCGAAAAAAGGTGCTGCGGGGAATTGGGCTGGATCCTGTCTGGAGCGTGGCCTCCAATAAACTGGTGGCAAAAGTCGCATCAAGAATGGTGCGGCCGCTGGGGGAATATATTGTGGGCACGGGAGAAGAGGATGCCTTCCTGGCTCCCTTGCCGCTTTCTTTGCTTCCCGGTTTACAACAGGACGAAATAAAGATGTTAAGAAGTTTTAATTTACAGCGTATCGGTGAGCTGGCAATGCTCAGCAGGCAGCAGTTACTGGTTCCCTTTCCAAAACGGGGAGCATATCTGTATGATGCCAGTCGTGGCCGGGATCTGAGTCCTGTTCTACAGAAGAGATGTGCCCAACACAGTATTACAGCTGAATATGCGTTTGCAGAAGATACTGTCAAGTACAACGATTTAAAAAATGGCATTAGCAATATGGTGCAGAAGGTTGCACGAGAATTGCGTCGTCAACATCTGCTCTGTCGACGGGTGATGATTATATTGCACTACAGCGACGGACGATCTGCGCAGAGACAGGCCTTGCACAAGAAAGGGACAGATAACAATTTTCAGCTTCATAGCCTTTGCTTAACAGCCCTTGCAAGAGCGTGGAAACGCCGTATTCGCATCCGTTGCTGCACACTTGCTTGTGATCGTTTAACTCCAAAGTCTGTGCAGCAGACTCTCTTTACAATGCAATCAAAACAAGAAAGACAACAACAGAAAATAATGACAGCTCTGGATGCAGTACACGCCAGGTTTGGCAGTAAATCAATGCAATTAGGGGCCGTTTCCTGATCTATGTTCGCCCTTGCCGTGCGCTCATACTATTCTCTGATGCGTGCCTGCAGCAGTCCTGAAAAAATCTGTGCGCAGGCAAAGGAACTGGGCTATGAAGGGGTGGCATTCACTGATCTTAATTCCTTCTCAGGGATGTGGGATTTTCTCGCCGCCTGCAAAAAATATACACTCCATCCGCTTATCGGAGCAGAAGTCAGTGATCTACACAAGGCTTCTTCCTTATACTGCCTGGTCAGGAATCCCACAGGGTATGCCAATCTGTGTAAGCTGATAACAAAACGAAAGACCCATCGTAACTTTTCACTGCTGCAGGAAAGCGCAAAGCTTGCTTCCGGTCTTACCTTCCTTTCTTCTTCCTTGTCAGATCTGCAAGTTTTGCATAAAAATGGAAGGATTATTGCCGCAAATCTCGGGAACAGACCAACCGAGCAAGGCAGCACACTGAGGAGATGGGCAAAGCAAAACAGTATTCCAGCAGTAGCCACCACCGGAGCAGTAATGGCCACGGAACAGGAGCAGGAATTGTATCAACTTCTACGAGCCATTGCCACAAACAGCAATTTTGTCCCCACAGTATCCGGAAAGAACAAAACTGTCTGCTGGCTGGATTCACCGGAAAATATGCGTGAACACTTTTCTGTATGGCCGGAGGTTCTCCCGGCAACGGATCAACTTGCCAGGACATGCACATTCAGAGAACCGCAATCCTCTCTAATTATGCCCCCCTGGGAAAAAGCAGTAGCAGGGGCAGCAGCCACTCTTCGAGAGGCGGCCTATACGGGAGCATGTAAGCGCTACGGGAATGATCTGTCCGAGGCTGTGGTTGAACGGCTGCAATACGAACTGAAAGTCATTGATGCCATGGGATTTTCATCATATTTTCTGGTGGTTCGTGATATTATTCATTATGATTCCAAGGATTCAAACAAACCCGACAGAAGAATCTGCGGCAGAGGCTCAGGAGCCGCATCTCTTGTTGCCTATTGTCTTGCAATCACCAACGTTTGTCCGCTAAAACACGACCTTTATTTTGAACGTTTTTTAAATCCCGGTCGTAGTGACGCACCGGATATTGATGTTGATTTTGCCTGGGATGAACGCGATGCGATTCTTGACCGGGTACTAACTGAGTACAAACAACATGCCGCCATGGTCTGTTCAATCATCAGATTTCAGCCCCGTATGGCCATCCGGGAAACAGCCAAGGCATTTGGACTACCCGCCGGTGAAATAAAACAGTTTTGCAGGCTGCAACGCTCACCAAAGGGAACGCAGAATATGACAGCGCCCTGGCCGCAGATTATCGACTTTGCCTCACAACTAATCAATATTCCACGCCATATTTCAGTACACCCGGGCGGGGTGGTAATAACACCTGATCCCATAAGTGAGCATGTTCCCGTAGAATTTGCAGCCAAAGGCGTTCCTGTTATTCAGTGGGATAAAGACAACGCTGAGAAAGGAGGGCTGGTCAAAATTGATCTTCTTGGTAATCGCAGTCTGGGGGTTATTCGGGACGCCATTGCCGCAATAGAACAGAGCGGGAGCAGTTTTGAGGAAGAATACTGGCAACCGGAGGAAGACGCACAAACACAGGCCGCCATTGCAAACGGTAAAACAATGGGCTGTTTTTATATCGAAAGCCCGGCCATGCGGCTGTTGCAGCAAAAGGCTAAGCGAGGGGATTTTGAACAACTTGTCCTGCAATCCTCTATTATTCGTCCGGCGGCAAATGAATTTATCCGGGAATATGTTCGTCGTCTCCATGGTGGCAGTTGGCAGCATCTCCATCCGAAATTAAAAGATGTGCTCGATGAAACCTATGGCATCATGGTGTATCAGGAGGATGTGGCACGCGTTGCGGTGGCGTTGGCCGGCTTTTCCCACGCTGAAGCAGATGGTTTGCGAAAGGTTATTTCCAAAAAAGATAAGATACTGCGGCTGCGTGATTATCGTCTCCAGTTTGAAAGGGGATGTCAACAAAACGGCATAAAAAAAGAAATCCGGGAACAGGTATGGCAAATGATGATGAGCTTTGACGGCTATTCATTCTGTAAAGCCCACTCTGCCTCCTATGCAAAAGTCTCCTACCAGGCGGCCTATCTAAAAACACATCATCCGGCTGAATTTATGGCAGCTGTAATTTCCAATCAGGGGGGATTTTATTCCACCTTCGCCTATGTCTCCGAGATAAAAAGAATGGGCCTGCAACTGCTTGCTCCCTGCGTAAACAGGAGCCAAATCAGTTGGCAGGGCAAGGGAAAAGAAATTCGGATAGGATTTTTTTCCATCAAAGGCCTGTCCGCTGCTACCATGGAGCGCATTATTCAAAAAAGGGAACACAAGTACTACACCTCAACCCTGGATTTTCTGCAAAGAGTTCATCCCCACAGGGATGAAAGCAGAGCACTTATACAGGCGGGAGCCATGGATGGGGTCAGTCAGGGAAAAAAGAAAGGTGAGCTGTTCTGGGAGCTTGCCCAGTTTCACTGCCTGGCAAAGTTGCAACAGACAAGTTCCTTATTTGCAATGCACTTACCGCCTGTACCGGATTTACAGCCAGATACTCCAGTAGATGCCTTGCGGCAGGAGTATCAGGCACTTGGATTTTTGTGTAACGCTCATCCCTTACAGCTTATACATATACATACAAAAGGAATGACCAGGGCTCACACAATATCGGGCAAAGCTGGAAAACACATAACTTTTGCAGGCTGGTTGATCACCGGAAAACTGGTCTCCACCAAAACGGGTGAAGTGATGAAATTTTTAACCTTTGAGGATGAAACAGGAATTGTGGAAACAGTGTTTTTCCCCAAGGTGTATCGCCGTTATGCAGGAATCTTAACCACAGGAAATGCGTACATATTGCAGGGAATGGTTGAGGAAGAGTTTGGCGTGGAGACCTTAACAGTGGAGCGCGTGGAAAAAATTACAGCTCGGCCAGCAACCTGATCTCCGCATCAACAATATCAGGTTCTGCATTCGTCGCAATTTTTTTCCTGAATCCGTAGTTCACCAGCCATTTAATATCAGACCACATGGTTTCACTCCCCATAATAGCCACAATTATTTCATCTTTACCCCGTTTAAATTTTCCCACATAAGTTTGCCGTGCCGCATTGGTGTAGCCCGTCTTGCCGCCAAGGGTTCCATGTACCTGCCATAAGGCTTTGTTATGGTTCCGCAGAAGTTTTCCCCCTGTCGTTCGGATTTTTGTCCGTTTCATCCGTTTCGCAAACTCCGGATCATTCATGGCATAACGAAAAATGGCAGCAAGGTCACGGGCGGTGGATTTCTGCCCTTTTGCGGTAAGCCCCGTTGCTGTTTTGCATACCGTATTTCGTGCCCCCCAGAGATTGGCACGAAGGGTCATTATTTCAGCAAATTTTTTTTCACTACCGGCAATTTTTTCGGCGATGGCCACACTTGCATCATTGGCAGAGGCCAGAAGTACTGCATTAATCAGATCACCTGCTTTGTATTTCTTTTTCCGATCGAGATATATTTTTGATCTGGGCTGTCTGGCAGCTTTGCGGCTGACCGTAACCTTCTCACTACTGGTGAGAGATTTAAGGGCAATCATACCAGTGATAACTTTAATGGTGGAGGCGGGCTGACGCTGCCTGTCCGGATTTTTCGAATAAAGTATCCTGCCACTTACGGCATCGACAATTATAACACTGCGAGAGGAAATTTTGCGGTTCAAACGTTTGGTGGCCGCAGCAGTAACAGGAGCATCAACCCTCTTTTTCACATCACGTATACTACCAGCCTGCCCAAGCACCGGCCTGCCACTGCGTCGAAGGGCAGAAGTCACCACAGCAGGTCGCATTTTTTCTCCTGTTTTCCATTTACTGACACCAGTGAGAACAGGAACTGCTGCACACACAGATGACAATGACAGAAACAGGAAAAACAGACTGAAAAGTAATAAATAAGAAAACAAACGATATATGTTGCACATAAAATGAAAAATCCACGTTTTTTGTAAGAAAACTCACTTACTTTTGTATAAGGTGCCAGGAAGCCTGTCAAGGGATTTCAGCTGTTTGCAGGCAGGCAGCAAAAATTTGCATTGAAAAGAGAAGCCTTTCATTCTAAATTGACCGAAAACCTGCTATCAGGTAATATGTTTTTCTTCCAGACCATAACTTTTGTAAATATTCGGGTTGCAGCGACACTTATGCTATAATCCGGTGATTAATTTTTTATACACGGAGTATTTCATGCCGGAATCGAATAATGTACGGATGACCTTAAACTACACACTGGATACCAGTGCTGAACGATACGGGGATCTCCCGGCCATTGGCATGGCGGCTGAAACGCCACTGACCTATCATGATTTTTACCAGCGCATCATCGCCATGGCTGCAAAACTTGCCCGTGACGGGGTAAAAAAAGGCGATCATGTGGCACTGCTTGGCGAAAACTCCCCAAACTGGGGAAGTGCTTATCTGGCTATTGTACGACTGGGTGCAATTGCCGTTCCTATTCTGCCCGATCTTCCCGAAGCCGATGTGCATCATATCCTCAATGAGATGGCTGTGCCGGTGATCTTTATCACCGGCCGTCAGATTGAGAAACTCTATGAACTGAATCAGAAAGAGCTGCGACAGATTGTTACTCTGGATGATGCGGAGGCAACGCAGGATGTGGTGGATGTAATCCATTTTTCCACTTATCTTGACCAAGCATTCCAGGAGCAGGAAAAAGCAGATAAGCCGGTGACGTTTTCGGAAGTGAATGAAGAGGATGTTGCTGCAATTCTCTACACTTCAGGAACTTCCGGCTATTCAAAAGCGGTAATGCTCACCCATAAAAATCTGACGGCAAATGCCTATGCCGCTGCCACCATGATAAATGTAGACAGTGGCACTGTTTTTCTTTCTGTTTTACCCATGTCCCACACCTATGAATTCACCCTCGGTTTTATTGCACCCATTATCAAGGGCTGTAAAATAGCCTATGCCGGAAAAACTCCAACGCCAGCAATATTACAACGTCTGTGCGCCCACGAAAAGCCCGGAGTTATGTTTACGGTGCCGCTCATTATGGAGAAAATATATAAAAAACGAGTTCTCCCACAGATTGACAAGAGCATATTCCTGTCGCTTCTCTGTAAAACATCCATGGGGCGTAAGTTTGTTTACCGGAAAATTGGCGCTAAGTTAATCACCTTTTTTGGCGGCAACCTGAAAATTATGGGGATTGGCGGGGCAGCACTCAACCCTGAAGTTGAAAAGTTTTTGCGGGAGGCGGAATTCCCGTATATTATTGGTTACGGCCTTACCGAATCTTCTCCAATCCTTGCTGGTGGCCCTCCTGGAGATCCTACCATAGCAGTGGGATCCACCGGAAAGCCCTTTTCCGGTGTGCAGATTAAAATTGTGGATCCTGATCCGGAAACAGGAATCGGTGAGATTTTTGGCTGCGGCCCCAATATCATGAAAGGATACTACGATGATGAAGAGGCAACCAAAGAAACTATAACTGAAGATGGATGGCTGGCCACCGGTGACCTTGGTTACATTGATAGTGACGGAAATCTGCATATTCAAGGTCGTTCTAAAAATGTGATTGTAATGGCAAACGGAGAGAATGTATATCCCGAGCCCATTGAACATAAATTAAACGCATATGCCTGGGTGGTTGAATCCCTCGTCATTGAAAATCATGGCAGGCTGGATGCCTGGGTCTATCCTGATTATGAATTGATTGATGAAGAAACGGCAGGACAGTCGCAGGCAGAACGGCGCGAATATATAGCAAAACACAGAGAAATCATGCGTAAAGAGGTGAACAAACAACTTTCTGCAGCCTCCCGGATTGCTAAAATTATTGAGCGACGTGAACCTTTTATTAAAACTGCAACCCATAAAATTAAGCGTTATTTGTATAACACCAACAGCAATAGTGACTGAGGGTAACGATTCTTTCAAAAGGAGAGGAAAGATGAAGAAGAAAATTTCTTTGGTGGCACTGAGTGCCATTCTTGTGGCAGGAACCGCTATGGCCTCCGGCTATCGTATTCCAGAACAATCTGTAAATTCCACTGCCAAGGCTGGCGCAAATATTGCCTCGGCCACAGGCGCAGACAGCAGCTATTTCAATCCTGCCAACATGGCCTGGACAGATGATGATAAGTGGCAGTTTGAAGGCGGGTTACAATATATCAATCTTCCAGTTGTCCATTATGCGGATAATCGTAGTACATTTATGTATGGGGATTCAAAAGCTGAAAATTTTTTCATCCCCACTTTCTTCCTCGTATCACCCGATATGTACAACCTTCGATTTGGTATCTCCCTTACAGCTCCTTACGGCTTATCCAAGCGCTGGGAGCAACCATTCCCCCGAGCCACCGCAGAAGAATACAGCTTAACGGTTCTTGAAATGAATCCAACTATTTCCTATGAGATTCTTGACATGATCTCCCTGTCCGGTGGTGTGCGTATGGTTTATGGTGATGCTACAGTGAGTAGCTATGCAATGACCGCAGATGAAAGCATATTCAGTCGTAAGATGGAGGGAGACACCTACCAATGGGGTTATAATCTTGCTGCGTCCATTCGTCCCGTAGAAGAAATGAATATCACAATCACATATCGCTCCCATGTAGATCTTGATTTTGAGGGGGATGTGACCCTTGCCACCAATGTTCCGGCCCCATATTCAATGGATACCGGAGGAAATGTCTCCATACCTGCACCAGCAGTATTCAGCGTTTCCATGGCATATACATTTGGCCCTGCAACCATTGACCTGACTTGGGACAAAACCTTCTGGTCAGAATATGAATCCATAGCTTTTGGCTACGACCAACCCATCACCAACCCTACCCTGGATATGATCTTTTCTCCGGCAGTTCCAAAAAACTGGGCCGACTCCAGTGCATATCGTATCGGTCTCGATTACAAGGTCAGTGAGCAGGCAAGCGTCATGGCAGGTTTTGCCTACGATGAAACTCCTGTTCCCGAGTCAACCCTTGGTTTCGAACTGCCGGATAGTGATGCCTTTCTGTATTCCATTGGCACCAGATTACAGCTCAATGATAAAATGACCCTTGGTCTGGCCTACCTGTACGACTTCAAGAAGAGCAGAACAGTTGTTAATGGAACTCCCGACGAGGGAATTAATGGTGAGTTTACCGACTCCCGCGCACATCTTTTTAATATTGGTTTAAGTTATGATTTTTAGTGCGTTACACCATAAAAACCGTTAGGCAAAATGATCCCCCTCTGCTGAATAATTTCAGCGGAGGGGTTTTTTTGGTGATTTATAAAAGAATATTTCGGGCAAAAAAGATAACCGGCAAAATCATCTTTGACAATATTCCGGTAAAGGCAAGAAGCATGATAATCACAAAACCATAGCGTTCAACCCCCGCATAAGAACGAGCCATATCAGGAGGAAGAAGGCCGGCCAGAATCTTACTTCCGTCAAGGGGTGGAATGGGCAGAAAGTTAAAGATGCAAAGCACCAGATTGATCCATACCGAAGCCATAAGCACTTCATTTAGAGGAACAAGAATCGCTTCGGCCATTGGAGAGTAGGGAATGTTTGAGGCAATAAACCAGATGATTTTCACAAAAACAGCACTACCCACAGCAAGAACCAGATTTACTGCAGGACCTGCTAGAGCCACCCAGAGCATATCCTTACGTGGGTTTTTAAAATATGCGGGGTTCACCGGTACAGGTTTTGCCCAACCGATCTTAATAATAAAGAAGGCAATGGTACCTATTGGGTCAAGATGTTTCAGTGGATTAAGAGTGAGTCTCCCCTGATCACGGGCGGTGGGGTCACCAAAACGATACGCCACATAACCGTGAGCAAACTCATGGACGGTGAGCGCCAGCAATATGGGCGGCGCAAGAATAATAAACTGGAGGATAACATGATTCATAAAATTGCAGCTCGTTTTTTTATAGAGGGTATCTGAAGTATTTGCCTGGAGCAAATATGAGCTACAACCGTAATCATTGTTTATCCGGGCACAAGGAAAAATGGGGTGTAAAGCAATAAAACGGATAGCACAACTGATTATAGCCAACCATATCCGGTTGGAATACCCTAATCCATTCAGTACGGTTTTTTCTAGGTGGAAACACTTTTAACTGTATTTTTCTTGATTTTTAAACAATTCTGTATTTGCAGGACGACCATCCGGAAGTCCCCCCAAAAAAGCCCTCATGCAAACTCCTAACCGGGAGTTACTTATTCGATTTTCATCATGCAA